>JAEEGL012876915.1_pt1 | contig 11930 bp, 9 predicted proteins | sample 9134231 | NCBI WGS metagenome assembly JAEEGL01 (sample SAMN16246548, study PRJNA631951) | gut metagenome | biome: gut microbiome; feature: rumen; material: fiber-attached | host: Bos | place: Iran: Karaj | collected 2018-10 | reverse complement strand
CGCCGTAGTACTGAGCTTCGATTTTTTCAAGGTCGTTCTTTTTTGCTTCCTGAACTTCGATAGCGTTCTTTGCTGCTTCAAGAGCTTCTCTTGCTGCTGCGGTATCTGCTGCGGTATCGTTTAAAGCTGCTTCAGCTTCAACGTATGCTGCTTCAGCTTCCTGCTGAGCTGCGTCTGCTTCTGCGTAAGCTGCCTGAGCGTCTTCTAATGCGCTGAGAGATTTGTTTAACTTTGTTTCTGCTTCGGTGAGGCCTGATTCAGCGTTTTCTTTTGCTGCGTAAGCTTCATCTTTGGAGTCGGTGGTATTGGCGGTGTTTGCATCTGCGATTGTAGCTTCGGCTGCGTCTGCAAGATCTTGTGCCGCATCGTTATAATCGCCGAGATTGGAAGAGGTGTCGGTCATGTCAGCTGCTACGATTTCATCGAAATCAGCGCCTTCAACTTCTTCTTCTGCGGTCTCTACGAGTTCAATGCCTTCTTCGTAAAGAGCTGTTGCTGTATTTAATTCGTCGGCGTGTGCGCCGATTGTCTGTCCGAACATAATTGAAAAGCTAAGTGCTACTGCGATAGCTTTTGTTATCATCTTACCCATTCTGTCGATTCTTCTCATACCGTCTCCTCCTTGGATATGTCTTCGATTATTCATCTCTTTGCTAATTAAGACTTGGTATTTTTCCTTGTCGGCCCGCACTTTTGAGATAATAATTCGTTAACTTTTTGAAATCCTTTTCAACTGCCTTACATGATATATATCGGTCTGTTTATGAAAAAGAAAAGAGGAGAGAGAGTTAATTATCAGTTAATATTTTTCTGGGTGCTAATATGTCAGGAGGTAATGCCTATATGACACTACGGATTCGCAATAATGTGCTATAATGAACAACGGAAGAATATGTTGTTATTTGATGATGCTATATGACTATGATAAGGAGGTTTGTGTATGCTTACATTTAGCAACTTTTTGCTTTCGATGAGAGAGAAACTATTTGTATTGCAGAGCTCGCTGGTAAAGGGCATTTGCAGCGAAAGCTTTCTTTCGAGAATTGAAAGCGGAGAAAGAAAGGCGCCTCAGCTCTTGCGGGAATATCTGCTCGGGCGTCTCAATATACCTATAGGTAATTTCCACGACTACCTTCAAAGCAGTGAATATGAGGCCTGGGAATTGAGACAGTCTGCCATATACAGGCTCTTGTGCGGCAAAGGGGCGGAAGCGGTAAGATTTATTGATAAATATGAAAAGAGCCTGTCATCCAACGATAATATATCCAGGCAGTTTTGCATATATGCAAGGGCTCAGGTTGAATTAATAAGCGGCAAGCGTCTCGGAGAAATACTTCATCTTTATGAAGGGGCCATGAAATGCTCAATGAAGCATTTACTTAAAGATTTTGAGTCTGAAATCAATGATGCGCGGTTGTGCATTCAGGAGTATTGCATATTGCTTGAATATCTGGCTGCCCGTGCAGATTCTTTTGGCGCCGGACATATAAAAAAAGCAGAGGCGGAACTTGATAAAATCAGTTCAATAATAGACAAGATTATGGAAGAACCGTCATATTCTCTTACCATAGCTGAAATATTTCCGCTGGCTGCTTATTTGTACTCGTCTGTTGTGGCTGAGTATGAACGGGATTGCTCAGTAAAGTATGCCAAAAACGCCTGCTCATACTGCCTTATGGCTCTTGAATATATGCGGGTTTTCGGAAAAACATATTATTTTAAAGAAATAATGAACTTTCTGGAAGGATATACGGATTCGGACTGCTCCGTAAAAGAACGCTATTTGGAATACAAACACTTCTACGATGTGCTTGAGTGTATTTATAAGGAGCGTTCGCAGGATTTCGTCATGGCTACAAGCGCTTATATTTTTGTTGAAAGGGGCGCCCACTGCATAGGGAACGTTATTTTAAAAAGAAGAAAGATGCTGGGAATAACACAGGGCCAACTGCGTGCAGACATCTGTTCCGAAAAGACAATGTATCGAATCGAGAACGGGAAAAGCTCAATTCAGGATTATATATTCAAAATGCTCTATGAAAGACTGAACTTAGTGCCCGAATACATGCATGGCGAAATAATAGCCGATAAACCGGAGGCTTTTGAAATATACAGGCAGGTAAAGGAAGCCAATAACAACGGAGATTATGACAAACTCGAAGAATTGCTGGTAAACCTTAAACAGCTGATTAAAATGGATTGCACCGTCAACAGACAGTGCTGGTCAAGAACATTTAACAATTATCTGAGAGCAACGGGACAGATTACCGATGAGAAATATTGCAGAAATATAAAGAAGCTTCTTTCTTTTTCGGTTGACGACATCGATAATACAGAGCCGGAAAACGTGTATTTAAACGACGCTGAGATAATGCTGGTTCATAACCTTTCAATTTTGGACAAAAAAAATCGCCGCAAATATTTGGAAATAGTGATTGCGGCAATTGATGCTCCAAAAAGGGGCATATCTTTAATGACGAATTATAACTTGAACGCATTTATCCTTTCTTATTATGCAAGTGAATTGGGTAATGAAAAGAGTTATAAAAACTCCGGGGCAATAGGTAATTGGGTTATAGATATGGGTCTTAGGTTAAGAAACCTGGGGTATATTGCAGACAATATCTACAACAGTTATTGGAATGATTGTAAAGAAGGCAATGCGTTCAAGTCACAACTAAGGGAGTGCCTTGAAATAAGCCGCTTTGTTCGTAACGAAGGCAAAGAACGGTTTTTCAAGGCAAAGTTGAATAATGATATAGGAGATTAAGTGTTTCTGCGTTATTCTTTACAGATGCTGGAAGATAAGCTCAGCAAGGTCGTTGCTGGGTGAACAGGCACCGGATCCATAGTTTGAAAAAGACAATAAGGAAACAATCATAAGTGCGGACAGTGTAAGTTTGATAAGTTTTTTCATATAATGTACCCTTCCTCTCAAATAAGTTTGCTTGTTGCTAATCAAAGAATAAATCACATAAATTAAGTCTATCAACAGTCATAGTCGGCAAGTTAAGTTCGTCTGAGGACACTTGCCAATTATGACTGTTGATTGCTTTTGTGGGAAGTGTAATTATTTGTTTGGAATTAATTCGCAAAAAGGAAGGATGGATACATGGAAGCGACGATCAATGGGTACAAAGAAAAATTCAATGAACTTATATCAAACGGAAAGTTCTCCCGCCTTGGAAGAAACTTCTCCACGACTAAAAACAAGTACTTTTATGACACCGGAACGGGTAAGGTATTTCGAATAAATGAAAACATAGACAAAATTGTCTCCGCATTTATTAAAACGAATAAATTTGAAAGTATTTACGAACTCGGTATGGAAGAGGCGGATATAAAGAGCGCCCTTGACGAATTGTTTGATACTGTGGATAAGCAGCACATTTTGCAGGCTCCGCCGGTTAAGGAATTGTTCGGTCCCCAGGTGTACGACCTTGACAGAGAGGTATCAAAAGAACGCTCACAGTTAACCCTGGAAGTAACCGAACAGTGCAATATGCGCTGCAAATATTGTATTTACCACGAGGGTAACGGGGGATACAGAGAGTTCGGAAACAGAATGATGACTTTCGACATCGCAAAGAAGGCCCTTGACAGCTTTATTAACGAATCGGGTAAGGAAGAGCTTTTTGTTTCTTTTTACGGAGGCGAGCCTCTTGTTAATTTTACACTCATTAAAGAATGCATTGACTATTGCTCTAAGGAATATCCCGATAAGAATATTCAATACACAATGACTACCAATGCAACGTTAGTAACCGAGGAAATAGCGGAATATCTGGCAAAACTGCCCCGTACGGCCATAACGGTAAGCCTGGACGGTCCCAAGGAACTGCATGACAAATACAGGGTTTTAAGAAGCGGAGAAGGAAGCTTTGACAAAACCATTCGAGGACTTAAATACCTTGTGGATGCCTTCGGTGACAGAGCCGGCGAATGCGTACTTATGAACTCGGTTATGGCTGAAGTGACGGAAGCTAATCTTGAGAAGACGGAAGAATTCTTTGAAGGACTTGAGTGGCTTCCTAAGGGCGTGATACATACTACAGCTTATGTTGATACGCCGGACGAAGAAGTGGATTACCAGGGTGTGGATGGCGAAAGAGAGACAAAGATAAGGGAGCGAATAGCCAATAACCCCATGAACTATCATCCCATCGGAACCTGGGGCACCAGAAAACTTAAGAACGGAAACGGCTCATTTGACGATGTGGAAGAGATTGCAAAAGAAGAGTTTATTAAAGACCTCCTTTCTGTTCATAAAAGATTCAGAGTAGATGAGCCCAGCAAAATATACGGAATGAACGGATGCTGTGTTCCCGGCGGAAGAAAGCTTTACGTAACGGTAACCGGTGAATATCGCATATGCGAGAAGATGGGTCCGTCCCCCGCAATCGGAAATGTGAACGAAGGCATTGACGTAGAAAAAATACGTAAACAATATGTAAACAATTTTGTAGATGAAGCGGTCAAGTACTGTAAAGACTGCTGGGCAATAAACCTTTGCAACGTATGCTACACGGAATGCTATGACGAAAACGGTGTCAACTTCAAAAAGAGATTCAGACGCTGCGAATCTCACCGCGTTTCTAAAGAGCAGGTTCTGGCAGAATATCATGAAATTCTGGAGACAGCTCCGGAAAAACTTGAATTTCTTAACACTTATGAACTGACCTAAGGTTGGTTTGTAATAGAAATCTTTGAAAGGAGGATGGACATGGAACTTATTAATCCTGTAGGAAGCCAGGCTATCGGCGGCGAAGCTAAGCCCATGGCATGTATGTGCTCCACTAAGACTGCTTTTGCACGTTCTAAGGGTTCTGACGGTTGTTTCCACTGCGGATGCAGCTGTAATTCCCAGACTGTAAATGCCGGCAATTCCAGCACAGCATTCTGGACAATTCGTAGCTCAGGCGACTTCGAATAATTCGGAAAACAAAAAGGGTGACCGGTCAGTCTTATGACTGCCGGTCATTTTCCTTTATCATGGTGAGAAAATGATATTTACAAGAAAAGAAAGAAAAGATAAGAGTAACTCCATAAAGTCGATTATAAGAGCGGTGAAGCTGGTCGATACGATATCGAGGAAATATTTTGTGCTTACGCTTATATTTACCGTTCTGTCTGCCGTCGTGCCGGCACTCAGTGTCTATGCCACAAAGGTATTGATAAACGCCATACAGAAAGGCCTGAGCGACATGCAGGGCCTATTTCCGATGCTTTTTTTGTATGCGTCGGTGAGACTCGGAATCATAGTACTGGGAAGCGCCCATTCGTACGTATCGCAGCAGCAGAGCCTCTATGTTACGAGCAGGCTTGACATTATATGCCTTGAAAAGACCAAAGACTTAAGACTTAAAGACTTTGAGGACGCGCAGACATACGACAGTATCAACAGAGCCAATGAAATTGGCAAATCGCGCATATTCGGCATATACCAAAACATACTGGTTCTGCTTGAATCGGTGCTGTCCATAGCATCCATTTATACGGTAATAATGGGCATGGACAAAAAGCTTTTTTTGCTCGTGCTGATTCTTCCCATAGTATCAACCTTTGTAAATATGAAGCTTGGCAAAAGAAACTACGACATGCTTCGAAGAAGAACTCCGAGAAACAGAAAACTAAGCTATATTAATTATCTTTTGACCAACAACATTGCAATAAAAGAAATAATCAATTACGGTTGTCACGATTATCTTATTAATAAATTCAGAGAAATAAATAACGGAATACTTAATGAAAACAGACGATTTACCAATTTGAGGACGGTTGTTAACTTCTTTTTAAGCTTTTTTGAGGAAATGTTTAGCGTTTTTGTAGTTTTTTGCGTTATAATCATTACAAGAGGCAGTAGCATTCTTGTCGGTGATATAGTGGCATATATAAATTCGCTTACACTTATTTCCGATAACGTTAAGGGATTTTTGTTAAGTACTTCGAATATATATGAAGACCGGCTTTTCGTGGAAGATTTTTTTGCATTTCTTGATATTAAAAAAGAAGATGACAGTCATAAGCGGTCGATTGAAAAAATAAGTACCATTGAATTTGACAAAGTTAATTTTTCATACGGAAATTCAGACACGGCGGCACTTAAAGACATATCAATAAGTATTGATGCCAAACGGCCCATTGCGATAATAGGAGAAAACGGTTCGGGCAAGACTACTTTGATAAAACTTGTGGCGGGCCTGTATAACTCATATTCGGGTAAGATACTTATTAACGGTACCGAGCTTAAGGGAATCTCCGGTGATTCTTACAGGAAGAGAATAGGCATTATTTTTCAGGACTTTAACAAGTACGAAATGACACTTAGGGAGAACCTTGGCCTTGCGGCAATAGGTAAGATTGCGGATGATGAGGAACTGAAGGCTGCCCTTAAGCTTATTAATCTTAAAACGGATGACAGTTTTAATCTTGAGACCCAAATGGGAAGCTGGTTTGGGGGAAGGGAACTGTCCAAAGGCCAGTGGCAGCGAATAGCCATAGCGCGTACCATTATTAAGGAATGCGACATCCTTATTCTTGATGAGCCCACCTCTGCCCTCGACCCCATTATGGAAAAAGAAATCTTTAAACTTATAAGAGAGATTTCCAAGGATAAAATGCTTATTTTTATTACCCACAGAGTATCAAACCTTTTGGAATTCAATCCTGACATTTTTGTTATGGAAAAGGGCAGAATAGTCTGTCATGGGTACAAAGAAGAACTGATGAACAATTTTGAGTTTATAAGGCTTCTTACGGGAAGCGGCAAAAACACAAAGGCGGTTTAGATGTACGATTCGCGGATAATGATTGTTGACGATGAAACGGATATTTTGAATTTGTGCGAGAAGGCTCTTTCTTTGGAGGGCTTTGTTAACATTGTAAAATTGAACGATGGTGAAAGCGCCATAGCCGAATGCAGAAGAAGGCTTCCCGACATTATAATAATCGATATATCAATGCCGGGAATTGACGGAATCGAGACCGTCAGAACAATAAAGAGATTTGCCGACTGCCCCGTTATGTTTCTTTCGGCAAGAAACGATGAGGTGGACCGACTCATGGGACTTGCGGTGGGCGGAGATGACTATGTCACCAAACCCTTCAGCCCCAAGGAGGTTGCATACAGAGTAAAGGCGATTTTGCGTCGTACAAAAGGTCTTTCGGATTTTAAGCAGGGAGAGGTGTTTTCTTTTGGCGATATCAGAATCGATACCGCAGGGTGTACGGTTACAAAAAACGGCACAGAAGTGGAACTTACAGCCAAAGAATATGAAATCCTTACTTTTCTTGCGCAGAATATGGGGCGCGTCATCAGTAAAGAGCGACTGTACGAAAAAATATGGAAGGAAGACTGCCTTGGGTGCGATAACGTGATAATGGTGCATATAAGGCATCTTCGCGAAAAACTTGAAGATAATCCGCAAAGCCCCAGATACCTGATTACCATGAAGGGGCTTGGATACAGACTTGTGGGGACGCATGAATAACAAGGTCAGAAAAACTGCATTTAAGAATACGTTTATAGTGGTATCAATTCTTGGAATCATTATGGTGGCACTTCTGGTCTGGGCATATATGTATTATTTTCATATATCCGAGCCGGAGGGATTAAGTCTGGCTTCATGGCCGGAAACCTACACAAATGATTTCGAATTCAGAATTGAAAAAGACGATAACGGAGCCTTATACGTCACAAAAGGCGGTACAGACGAACTGGATGATTATGGATTGTGGGTTCAGATTACCGATGATACGGGTGCGGAAGTTTATTCCCATAATAAGCCGGATTTTTATCCCAAGGAGTATACGGCATCGGAGTTATATTCTTTTTCCAAAAACGATTTCAAAAACGGATATACATGCTTTTTAAATACCTGCAAAATTGAGGGGGAAACCTATAATTATATAGTGGGTTTTCCTTTTGAAGTCGGGAAGTTTGAACTTTTTTACAACGGTAAAGCCATAAGCCGTTTCGGAAATCTGGTACGTAGGGGATTGCTCGCGGCGCTGGCGATTGGGACGATTTTTATTGTTGTTTATGTTTTAAGATTCAGCGGACAGCTTGTTAAGATAGAGAAGGGAATAATGGACATTCATGCCAGAAAGTACTCTGTTTTAAAGGAAAATGGTCCCTTCGGAAATGTGTATAAAGCGCTTAATGAGTTAAATGAGAATATTGGCAAGAGCGATGAAATACAAAGAAGCACCGACGAAAAAAGGAATGAATGGATAGCAAACATTACCCATGATTTAAAGACACCTCTTTCGCCGGTTAAAGGATTTGCGGAAATTCTGTGTGCCCCTGAGAAGCTTAAGGAGAAAGAAATAGCGGGTTATGGCAGAACTATTCTGAAAAACATAGATTATGCCGAACACTTAATCAACGATTTAAAGCTTACTTATCAGTTGGATTTTAAGGAGCTTCCCACCGATTTTGAACGTGTTTGCATTACAAGATATGTTAAAGAAATTGTCATTGAATTAATCAATAATCCTTCTTTTTCAGGGAGAAATCTGGAATTTGAAGAAGACGGAAGCGAAAGCTTTGTTGAAGCGGATAAGATACTTTTAAAGCGGGCGATTGAGAATCTCGTTATTAATGCTCTTATACACAATCCGGAGGATACAAAAGTCTGCGTGGGAGTAGAAAGCGCGTCTGACGATACGGTTAAGATTATTGTAAAAGACAATGGAAGAGGAATGAGCGAAAAAGAAGTAAGCAGGCTCTTTGACAGATATTACAGGGGCGGCAACACATCACAGAAGACCGGAGGCACCGGCCTTGGAATGGCTATTGCAAGGCAGATAATCGAGCAATCCGGAGGAAGAGTTGAAGTAATGAGTAAAGTGGCAGAGGGAACAATAATAACGGTTTATATGAGAAAAGCCCAATAAATTAAGGTTAAGTTAAGGTTAAGAATATTTAAACCTAAGGTAGACGGTCTATGTTAAAAGCATAGACCGTTTCGCTTTTAAAAGGAGAAGTGTATGGAACTTGAATTAAAAAACATTACAAAAGATTACGGAAAAAAGAGGGCAGTTGACAATATAGGCATTAAGTTTGGCGCGGGAGTCTACGGACTTTTGGGACCAAACGGTGCCGGCAAATCAACGCTGATGCGTATGATATGCGGTGTATTAAGACCTACAAGCGGGCAGATTCTTCTGGATGGTGAAGACATGAATGCACTTGGAGAGTGTTACTATACCCATCTTGGATATATGCCTCAGAACTTTGGATTTTACCCTGACTTCACCGCAAGGGAATTTTTGATGTATATGGCGGCGGTCAAGGGAATAGATAAGAAGGCGGCAACAGCCAGAACAAACATGCTGCTTGATATGGTCAATCTTACGGATGTGGCTGACAACAAAATAAAGTCATTTTCCGGCGGTATGAGACAAAGACTCGGCATAGCTCAGGCGGAGCTTAACTTTCCGTCAATACTGATACTGGATGAGCCGACTGCCGGCCTCGATCCAAAAGAACGGGTGAGATTCAGAAACCTTATTTCTGAACTGGCAAAAGATAAAATAGTCATTCTTTCCACGCATATCGTTTCGGATATATCCTACATCGCCGACAGAGTGCTGATGCTTAAAAGCGGCAAAATATTGCTGGACAGTCCCATGGACACATCCACGCAGGTACTGGACGGAAAGGTATGGGAAGCCGTTGCTGACGAAAAAAGTGCATATATTTATCAAAGAGACCACTATGTACTGAATTTGCATCATGAGAATTCCGGAGTGAGACTTCGCATAATCAGCGACGAAAAGCCGATGGAAAATGCCCGCCGGGTAAAGCCCTGTCCGGAAGACCTCTATATGTATTATTTTGGCGAAGAAGCCATAAGTTAAGGAGAAGAATATGGGAGCTTTGATTAAATTTGAGTTTATTAAATACTTAAGAAGAAAACTGACTGTTATCGCCATGCTCATAAGTCTGTTTATTACAGGACTTTTATTTGCACTTCCCGGACTGCAGTTTCAGTATGTAACGCAGAACGGAGAAATAAAGGGCGCTGACGGTATTTCGATCATGAAGGAAGCCTACAAGGACCAAAACGTAAGTATTACGGAAACTTTGGTTGAAGAAAACGTTGATGAAATAAAGACACTTTTTGCAGATGAAAAAAACGTGGGATATGACGGAAACGATGAGTTTTTAATAGGGGATGCATACTGGAATCGTGTGGCACCGAAGGAAACCCTGCTTATGCTTCTTGCAAGCAATTATATTCCTGTGGGTGAATATGCTTCTTATGAGGAACTTAGGAATATTTCAAAAGAAAGTGCCGACAATTTTTATACTGTAAGAGATGAAAAAATCGAAGGAATTTTAAACGACACAAATTACAACATGAATCAGAATCAGAAAGATTTCTGGCGCAAAAAAGCCGGGCAGGTGCAAAAGCCGGTGGAATACGGCTATCATGAAGGCTGGAAGAAATTGTATACCTGCTTTGAACTTATGATTTTCGCCATTCTTTCCATTTGTATCTGTGCGGCCCCGATTTTTTGCGGCGAATACCAGGCGGGAACGGATGCAGTGATACTGTCGGGCAAATACGGAAAAACCAAACTTTCCACAGCTAAAATCATCGCATCGGGCCTTTTTGCGACGGTGGCATATATTATTCATGTTGCGGTAGCTTTGGCGGCAGTGTTCATTTTCTTTGGCACGGAAGGCGGCAATCTGCCGGTGCAGAGCGACGGGCTGACAATTCCTTATGCGCTGACACACGGACAACTGGCGGTAAGAAATTTCTTTGTCATTTATATTGTACTTATGGCGCTTGTGGCTCTGACACTGTTTATTTCGTCATTAAGCAAGACGGCTCTTTCGGTGGTTGCCATTTTGATACCCATATTCTTTATACCGGTGTTTATATCACCCACAGGTTCTTCGGGACTTTTCAACCTTTTGATGTTTCTGATGCCATATAGGGCAACGATGCCGGAAATAACCAAATATGTTTCCTTTGACCTGTTTGGGGCGGTAATGGATTTGTGGACTTTGCGGGCTTGTTTTTACGGAATACTGCTTGTTGTGTGCATTCCGCTTGCAAGAAACGGATTTAAGAAACATCAGGCTGCATAGGAGGTGCTTATGAAAAACGGATTTACCAGGGTATTGATACTGTTAATGATAGTTGCCGCTGTTGCGGGCTTAGGATATATGAAGTTAAAAGAAGGCTCTGTCATTTCTTTTGAAGCAGTTGTGATAGAGGTAAAAAGCGAGGGCTCAAATTCGGGCAGAATAATTGTTCAAAGAACTGCCGATATGTATTCGGATTCTTTTGATGCACTGGGAATCGGTCCGGACACGGTTTTTAAGGACGAAAAAAACAGCAAAATTGCTTTTTCCGATATAAAAGCAGGCAATAAGATAAAAGTTAAAGCCCTGGACGCATTTACTGAGGAAGAAATATTTTTCTATCCGGAGGTATACAGTATAACGCTTACAGAATTTGAATAAACTCCGAAGGTTTATTCGAAAGCGACCCGTAATAAACCGTTTAGGCGGTTTATTACGCATGAGCGGCAGAATAAGAAAGGATAAAAAAGAAATTTTAAAAAATCATTGTTAAAACAATAAAAGTATGATAAAACAATAAGGAAATATCCCGTGATACAGGATATCGACCGCTTTCTATAAGGAATCATAAACCTGATTCCGTTATAATGAGGGACTGTGATCCCCGTAGTAGAAAGATATGCCCGGACGGACAGGCGGGTCGAAAGCCGACTGCGAGAAATCGCAATATTGATTGAGAAGGCACTGGTTGCCAGGCTCAAATTTTATAAGATGATAACTCTATAATAAACCGCTTTGCGCTTTATTATCAGCATTTGAAGATAATAAGCACAAGGTGCTTATTAGAGCTCTATAATCAAATCACTTGTGAAACGGTCAATAATAT
>JAEEGL011072115.1_pt1 | contig 11930 bp, 8 predicted proteins | sample 9134231 | NCBI WGS metagenome assembly JAEEGL01 (sample SAMN16246548, study PRJNA631951) | gut metagenome | biome: gut microbiome; feature: rumen; material: fiber-attached | host: Bos | place: Iran: Karaj | collected 2018-10 | reverse complement strand
GCCTATGCGATATATCCGCATAAGGGCGACTGGGAAGAGGGCGGCGTTTACCGTCAGGCGCAGGAATTCAACGCGGGCGTTACCGTAATGCAGACCGCCGCTCACAAGCGCGGCAGTATAAAGCCCGGAAGCAGTCTTTACGGTATAAGTAACGAAAATCTCGTTCTTTCCGCGTTCAAAAAGTGTGAGGATAAAGACGCGCTTATTCTGCGCTTCTTTAACCCGACAGAGCAGAAGCAGGAAAGTGAAATCGTATTTGCGAACAATATAAAGAGCGCCTACGTCGTAAATCTCAACGAGGAAAGACAGCGGGAGATAACTCCCGATAACAACAAACTCGTGATTTCCGCGGATAAGTGTAAAATAGTCACCTTGGAAATTGAGTTTTAAGCAAAAGAACTATGTTTTTGCGGAAGGGAGTTCCCGTTGCGTTCCTAACGGATTGATGAAAGATTTATCGGTCCTGCAGGAATCACCTTTCACCGATCAGGGCAGCGTGGTCGAAATATTTACTGATATGTCAATTTGGCTGGGAATCCGAAAAGCCATTGAACAGGTAAACGCCAACGCACTCGCGGCATAATCAGGTGACCGCTTTTATGCTTGCGGAATTGAATGGAATAGAAAAAAGGAAACTGTGAAAAACCTATAAACAGGGATTTTTACGGTTTCCTTTTTTGCTCTTAAAAACGTCATCCGTTATGCGGGCGGGCATTTTTTCTAAAGGTTTGCTAATTCTTTATTTGCGCCCTTTTCCGGCGTTTTTGATTTCTTTGTGCGCTTTTCTGTATTGATTCGGCGAGACACTGTTGATTGCTCTGAAAGCGGCGGCAAAATAACTTTCCGTGTTAAAACCGACGGATTGTGCTACATCGGCAACATGATTATTCGTGGTTTCCAGCAGTTCGCACGCCTTATCGATGCGAAGTTTCGTTAAAAACTCCTTGAAGGTCAAAGCTGTTGTATGATGAAATACTCTGGAAAAATAAGTAGGACTCATACAGGCGATATCAGCAACTTCCGCCAGGGTAAGAGGTTCATTGTAATTTTTGAGAATATAATTCACCGCGGATTGGATACGGAAATCGACGCTGTTGACTTCTATGCTTGAAGTGTCATTATGCCTTTGAACGAATAACAGCAATTCGGCAAGGGTGTTTTTAATGAAATTGGGAGAATAGGCGTCATTTTGGCGGCGTTCCTCATATAACTTTGGAAAGTAGGAGACCGCTCCCTTAAAATCGCTTTCCGAAAGATTAAAGAGCTGGCTGTTTTTTTCAATCTTCAACGCGGAGTTTTCTTTTATAATATGGGAAAAAAGCGTGGGGGTAACGTACAGCAAGTACCTTTCATAGGGGATGTTCAGATTTACGGTAACCTGATGTGAAACGCCCGGATGGAAGATAACCACCTGATTAGGTTGCAGGGTATAGATCCTATTATCCACAAAATACTTCCGGTTGCCGGACACCAAAAAGTAGATTTCGTAATCCTCATGATAATGCGGAAACGTCATTCCCTGGGGAGCATCTATATATTTGTGATCGACGTCAAAACCTGTTTTAATTTTATAGTCATGATCAAATTCAGGAAAATATTTCAAGTTTTTCCACCGCCTTTTCTTGAACAGATTATATCATAAAAGAGACGGCAAGGCAAGACAAACCTGCGTTTTTTATAATAAGAAATCTTGATAATTTTTGCCAAAACGGCAAAATTAAGTAAAACACCGCAAAAAAAGAAAAGAAATTTGTCATTATCCCGAATAAGATGCCGAAAGAATCATAACAAAGTGATATTATTGAATTCCTGAATACGCTATAATATAAACGTAAAGGCGGCGGTGTATCTGAACTTAACCGCGCCAATGATTTGAACCTGCTTTAAGCAGCGTGATTCTGACGCTGTCCGAATAATGATTCAATGCGGTGATAAACTGCGTTTAACATTCAAGATTCTTACGTAAAGGAACAAACAGGATGAACAAAAAACCCATACAGTACGGTATTGAGGCTTGCGAAGCCTTGATGAGAAAATATAAGCCCTCAGAGCTGCCTCCGGTCGGAACCTTTTTTTATCACCAGGGTGTTGCGCTTTCGGGAATGCAGCAGGTTTACTTTTTGACCGGTGAAAAAAAGTATTTTAACTACGTAAAGGATTATGTGGACAGCGTTATCGGTCAAAACGGTGAATTGTACGGGTTTAACCATGAACTGACAACGCGGGAAATGCCGCCGCTTGTCAAAGATGCGCTCACTATGCTTGACAGTAAGCAGCCTTCTGTTCTGCTTTATAATCTGTTCGATGAGACAAAAGAGGAAAGATATCTAAATGCTATTAAAACCGTGGCACAGTCCATGTATTACTGGCCTGTAAATCACTACGGCGGGTATTGGCATATGATGACGCAGCCTTATCAGATGTGGATGGACGGCGCATATATGGCGGGGCCGCTTTCGGTTATGTATGCCGAACGTTTCGGTGATACGGTGCTTCGTGAGCGTGCCATTAAACAGATTTTCATTATGAACGAGCATATGCGCGATGAAAAAACAGGGCTTTATTACCACGGCTGGGACGATTCAAAAAAAGAGTGTTGGGCAGATCCCGAAACCGGATTGTCGGGACAGTTCTGGGGAAGAGCCGTTGGCTGGTATGCCGTGGCGATACTTTACATACTTGATTATATCCCCGAAAATCATCCGGCGGTTGAAAGGTTAAAATCAATAGAAGCCGATTTGCTGAAGTCGCTTGCGAACTATCAGGATAAAAACGGTTTGTGGTTAAATATACTGAATAGAGTGGACGATCCCGGAAACTGGGTGGAAAGCTCCTGCTCGAACTTATTTATTCATTCTTATGCCAAGGCACTCCGCAAGGGTATCATTGGCGATGAATTCAAAGCGGTACTCGAAAAAGCGTATGCCGGAATAGAGAGCATTATCTACTATGATGAAAACAGCGATATTGTTATAGATAAAGTGTGTATAGGGACCTGTATAAACAGCGGCACCTATGAGTATTATTTAAGCTTGAGACAGATTAAAAATGATTTGCACGGTATAGGCGCGTTTCTGCTTATGTGTACTGAAATGCAAAGGTATCTGGATTCTTTGAACAAATAATACGGGAGGAAAACATGGATATTCGCTATTCCTGCAACCAGCGCGATTTCAAGCGCTATACAACCGAAGAAACAAGAAAAGAGTTTTTGATTGAAAACCTTTTTGTAAAAGATACAGTTACCGCGGTTTACAGCCATGTTGACCGTATGGTGACATTGGGCGTTATGCCGGTGGACGAAAAGGTTTCAATCGAAAAAGGTATGGACGTCTGGAAAAATTTCGGCACAAAATATTTTCTCGAGCGCAGAGAACTCGGTATGTTCAACGTCGGCGGCAGCGGTAAGGTCTCCGTTGACGGTAAGATATACGGGCTTGAATATAAAGACTGCCTTTATATCACAAAGGGAGCAAAAGAGATACTTTTTACGAGCGACAACCCGTTAAAGCCCGCTAAATTTTATATTGTTTCCGCGCCGGCGCATACTTCGTATGAAACACGGCTAATAAAAATAGGCGACGCCGCCAAAAAACCTTTGGGTGCTGTTGAGACCGCAAACAAACGGGTCATAAATCAGTTTATTCATCCTGATGTTTTGCCGACATGCCAATTGTCTATGGGAATGACGGTACTTGAACCCGGTTCTGTGTGGAACACCATACCTGCGCACACGCATGAGCGCAGAATGGAAGTGTATTTTTATTTTGAGGTACCGAAGGATAATGTCGTATTTCATATGATGGGCGAGGGCAAAGAGACCCGTCATATCGTGATGCAAAACGAGCAGGCTGTTATCAGCCCTTCGTGGAGTATCCATGCCGGAGCCGGCACTTCAAATTATACATTTATCTGGGCAATGGGCGGAGAAAACCAGGTGTTTGACGATATGGATACTATCCCCACAGCAGAATTGAGGTGATAAGAATGGATATTAAAGATTTCAGTTTAGAGGGTAAAATCGCCTGGATAACCGGCGCGTCTTACGGTATCGGTTTCGCTATCGCAAAGGCATACGCCGCCTGCGGCGCTACAATTGTTTTTAACGATATCAGTGAGGAGCTTGTAAATAAAGGACTTGCCTCATACAAGGAAACCGGAATAAACGCATACGGCTTTGTATGTGACGTTACCGATGAAAACGCGGTAAACAGCCTTGTAAACAAAATCGAAACCGAAATAGGCGTAATAGACATCCTTGTTAATAACGCCGGTATTATCAGGCGTATTCCAATGACGGAAATGAGCGCCGAGGAATTCCGAAAGGTAATAGACGTTGACCTTAACGCTCCGTTTATATGCGCTAAGGCGGTGATTCCGTCTATGATCAAAAAAGGTCACGGTAAGATAATAAATATTTGCTCTATGATGAGCGAGCTCGGGCGTGAGACGGTTTCGGCATACGCCGCCGCCAAGGGCGGACTTAAAATGCTGACGCGTAATATCTGTTCGGAATACGGCGAACATAACATTCAATGTAACGGCATAGGACCCGGGTATATTGCCACTCCTCAGACCGCACCGCTTCGTGAAAAGCAACCTGACGGCAGCCGTCATCCGTTCGATCAGTTTATTATTGCCAAAACTCCTGCGGCACGGTGGGGAACGCCCGAAGACCTTCAGGGTCCCGCGGTTTTCCTCGCAAGCGACGCTTCGAATTTTGTCAACGGTCATATTCTTTACGTTGACGGCGGCATTTTGGCGTACATAGGGAAACAGCCGTGATAACAAGTCGATTGAACTTAGGTATGCGGGGTCATGACCTCGCGGCTGAAAGCATAGAAGAATTAGCGATAAAGCTAAACGGTTATGGATTAAAAAGCGTTCAGTTGGTTTTGAAAAAATCAATTAAAGGTTTCAGAGAGGGTATGTTTTCACCCGCCTACGCAAAGCAAATCGGTGATGTTTTTTCAAAAAACAATGTTGATATAGCGGTTTTAGGGTGCTATATAAACCCTTCCTGCACCGAAGAAAAGAAGCTTAAATCGGAAACCGATTATTTTATAGAGAATCTTAAATATGCTAAATACATAAACGCCGGGGTTGTAGGGCTTGAAACCGGATTTATAGGGGAGACCTGCGACCCGAAGCAGAATCACACCGAGGAAGCGTATCTGCATCTGCTTGAAACCATGAAGTATCTGCGGGATAACGCTGAAAAGCTCGGCGTCATAATTGCGGTTGAGGGAGTCAGCGCCTTTGTAATTGATACGCCGGAGAAAATGTATCGGCTGCTTAACGATCTTAATTCGCCGAATATTGCGGTAATCTTTGATCTTCTGAATTTGCTGACAGTTGAGAATTACAAAGAGCAAGAGAAGATTATTGATAAGATGTTTGACCTTTTAGAAAATAAAATTGCAATTATTCACTTAAAAGATTTCACCTTAAACGGAAATACCCTTAAGCAATGTGAAATCGGAAAAGGCGTATGCAATATACCGTACCTTCTCTCCGGAATTAAGGCGAGAAAACCGAATGTTCCGATTGTACTGGAAGAAACCAAAGAAGACCGCTTGTGTGAAGCCGTTCTTTTCCTGAACGAAATTGAGAACTGATTAAACATTTTATGCTACCGGTTAATTATGTTCCGCTATTTTGGAGTTAATTATAGAATCATTGAAAATATGGAGGGAGAATCAATGAAAAAAAGAATTTTGGCCTTAATGCTTGCTGTTTTCCTGATACTGGCTTGTTGCGGATGCCAAAAAGACAGCACCACGACCGACGTGGATTCCTGGATGGAGGGCGGATCCGACAATGCCGGCGAAACCGCCAATCCTGACGATTCCGGTAATCCCGACGGCAATTCCGATGTCACCGACACATCGGATAAATCGGGAAACGGCGGCAAGACAAACAATGGCGGAGCCAATTCAAATATCACGAATCCGCTCGCCGCAAACTTAAAGGGCGCTACAATCACCATTTATTCGACGGATGACGATTTTGCGCCGAACGCGTCGGCGTCTAAAACCGATAAAGCGAAAGCCGATATCCTAAAAAAGCTGCAGAGCGAATTGAATTGCAAACTGGTTGTCAAGACGACAACAGATGAAAAGCTCAAGTCTTCTGTCAGTACGTCCGCCGCAGCGGGAAAGGCATTATGCCAGATTATAGATCCTATGATGTCAGGCGCGGGTTATTATGTTTTCTCCGGACTTGTAACTGATTTGACGAAAGTATCTTCAATGGATCTTTCAAAGGATTATATGTTACGGTACGGCGTTGCGGAAGCGTCCCGACTCGGCAAAGGAATTTATGCCGTATGTACCGAGGGTTATGACCGCGTTGAAATGGTTGCGTTTAATAAGCGCATTCTGAAACAACTCGGCTACGGTGAAAACTACATTTATGATTTGGCGGATTCCGGCAAATGGACTCTGGACGCTTTCGATGAGCTTTCTAAAAAAGGAACGCTTGATCTTGACGGAAAACCGGGACTTTCAGATTCGGACCAGTTCGGTTCGGTACTTATCGACCATGAAACCGGCGGCTCGGCGGCGCTCTTTGCAAATGCGGGCGTGTTTATGATAGAGCACGACAGTAACGGTTTGCTGAAATACAATATGACAAATCCGAATATAGTAAATATCACCACAAAGCTCGGTAAAGTTGCAAGAAACGGTTCGAGATATGTGGGAGGCGAGTGGCAATCGAGAGTAACCTTCTTCGCATCCGGAAAAGCATTTCTGATGTGGACGCCCATAACAAATCTGCGTATGATCTCTTCAATGAAGGATGATTTCGGACTTGTGCCTTCACCGAAAGTATCGGCGTCAAACTCGTACAGATCATCGGTGGATCTGAACTGCCGCATACTGATGATGCCGGCGGGACTTTCGGCGCAGGACCAGGCAAACGCCGGCGCGTTCATTCAGGCGTATGAGTATTTGCTGACCGACGTTATCAAAACAAATCAGGCGGAATGTGCAAACAGATATCTGCGTGATGAAAAATCGCTCCATTATCTGAAAATTGCTCAAAACGAATTGGTGACGGACCCGTCCGCCATATACGGTCTCTTATCGGAGGATGTTAAGACAGGAACGTACCGCGTGATCTGGAATTATCTGAACGACAATAGAATAACACCGATGGCTTCGGCAATTGAAGCTTCAAAGAGCGCGACTCAAAAGGCAATAAATGATATAAACAGTATAGCAAAATAGGGTAAGAATCATGAAACTATTTGTGAAAATCATATCTCTTGCACTTTCTTTGTTGCTTGCGGTTTCGGTATTTGTGACGCTTGTTTCCGCTTCTCAGTTAAGCAACGTCAGGCACGTAACGCTCGGCGATGACGTACAAGAATACCCCGAAAGCGCCCGACTGGGTGTCAATATTCATTGTGTGGATAATCCGTCATACCGTTTGGAAACCCTGGAAGAGCAGGTCGCGCTGATTGCCCGTTTGGGTGTGAAATTTGTCCGGCTGGGTCACCTGGAAGTCGATCTGGATTATTCGGATAAACTCATGCTGCTTCTGAAAAAATACGGCATCAAGGTCATGATGGTCTATTGCGCCGATATCAAGACCGATCCGGATGAGTTGGAAACGCTTTCCGAAACACTTGCCATGCTTCTCACAAGATATAACGGGGAAAACGGCAGAGGGAGTATCGATTATGTTCAGATCGGCAACGAAACCGATATCGGGCTGCATGAGGCGAAAAAAAGCGGCACCGGCAGGGATCCGTCGGATTATTTCATTGAACCGGTCGCGGAGGATCCGACGATCCCCAATCTGAAAACGGCAAAGGTGTTTTTTGACACCCTGTTTGCCGTTGTCCGCAAAACCAATAAAAATGTCAAAACCTGCATCAATTTTTGTTATACAAACTATGGTATGGTGCGATGGTTCCAGGATCAGGGAGTCGATTTTGATGTGGTAGGATGGGATTGGTATTACTCATCCGTGACCTCCAATCCGGAGATAACCGCGCAAATGTGCGATGAATTGCATTATTATTTTCCCGATAAAGAAATGATTGTCTGTGAAACGAATATTGATACCCGACAGCTGTCCGACGGTATCAAGGCGGGAACGAAAGACCATGAAGATCCGCATAACTGGGACGGGCTTCTTGCTATACTTGATGTTATGGTGGAGAAGAATTATTTTCAATATATTGCCGCTTATGAATTGCTTGACGAATGCTTGCGCAGTGATAACGAAGCATTTTACGGGCTTGTAAATACGGATTCTTCAGGCATGATCGGGCAACCGCACCCGATTTATTATGATCTGCAAAAGCGTTTCGGAGGAGACGAGAACCGCAGGAAAATACTATTGAGCGAACTGGATATGTCCGGTTATGAAGCGTTAAAGGTAAAAACCGCCGATGATACCAGCATTGTTATCGATAAACAGTCTCAAATAATCGCACCGTTCAATTTCATAAATAACCTCACAGACGATTCATATAACGGCGTGTTGGATGAAGAGGGTGATGATACGTTTTCGGATCAGGATGATTTGAATGCCGACATATCTCCCGATCCGGGCGAAAAGGCGGCAATTTCGGTTAAACGGATCAATCAAACCGTTATTTCGAGAAGAATGCCGTTGTTATTGACAATAGGTGCGGCGACTGCCGTTCTTGCCGTTTTCGGTGCGGCTTTATTCCTGTATTTGAAAAAGAAAAAACCGTGACCGCGTTTTTTGATGAGAGACTGCTTAAAAGGTTCCGTGTTTTTAGAAGAACAGGTCTTATACTTAATTTGTTCTAAAGCGTTAAAAAGTATGCTTCTTACTTTACGCATTTTAATAACAGTCAAGAAGAACCAGCTTATTCAGGCAATGACAAAAGGAGGTTTTGTACAATAAGGCGTTAATACTCCTGGGGAACATTTTGAAATTATTAAAAGGAGATTGGTAAAATGAAAAATGCAAAAAAATTAGCGGTATATTTACTTGTGGTCGCAATGATTCTTTCACAGCTGACCTGCCTTTGCGCTATTACCGCTTTTGCGGACGGATTACCATCGGCTTTATCCGACAGTTTTTTGCACGGCGTAACCATGCATCATTCGGATAAACATGCCTACGAATCCATTTATTCTGCAATTTTGGAAGCAAAAGCGCTTGGGTCTAACGTTGTAAGGTTTAATTACGATCCGGGCGAGACCGGTTACAGTGAAGACGATCTGAGTTACGTATCGTCCGTTGCGGAAATACTGGACGAGCATGATATGCAGCTCGTTCTTGTACTTGACGGATTCAACCAGATTTTCACCGATACCGACGACTCATATACAAACTCGGTCATCGCCGCGAATTACGGCGTACTGGCAAACAAACTTGCCGGTAAGGTCGCGTATTATCAGATCGGCAACGAAATTGACAATATTTATGAACAGTACAGCAGTTACGGCTTTGCCTCCAAGTCGGCTGTTGCGCAAAAAGCGGCAAGTGCGTTGAAAGCGGCAAGAACCGCCATCAAGGGTGCGGATTCTTCCGCAAAGTTTATCCTGAATTTCGGCTGGATACACTATGATTTTTTAGATGACGTTTATAATGAGGGATATGAGTGGGACGTTACCGGTCTTGATTGGTATTCCAATATGTCGGATGCGACTTCCTCAAATTATTATGAAACGGTCATCGACAAGGTGATCACCGATTATGATAAGCCGGTGATAGTATGCGAAACCGGGCTTTATCCCAATAATAATAACGGTACGGTAGATTATACCTTAGATGCACAGTGGCTTTGTGACTTCGCCAAATACTGCGAGGCAGACGATGACGTTCTCGGCTTTATCGTATATGAACTCTATGATGAGGGCGATGCTTATGTGAGCGGCGTCTTTGAAAGAGAAAACTGCTTCGGTATTTTCGATTACAGTAAAAACGAGAAAGCAATCACTCCGTATATCCGCGCGCTGTTCGGCGGCAGTACAAATTCCCGCGTTTATAATCCGGTTGTTCCCGCAAACAGTTATGCCGCTTCCGATGCGGCAATCGATGCGGCAGGCGTCGCGGGTCAGCAAGGCAAGCTATTCTCATGGCTTGGCGACAGTATCACGCATAAAGGGCTAAGCGCCGTTGATATTTCGGATTATATCGCTATCGAATTTGATCTTTACGTTGAAGATTACGATTCCTTTATGATTGCCTATAACAACGCCGGATTTTCAAATTCCAGCGGCACGAGCTCCTTCCGTTTCCGTTTGCTTAATACGGATACTTCCGGCAATTTTGCGGTAGTCGATCTGGATATCAAGCAGATTACCCAAAGCGGCTGGAACCATATTACCGTGGATTACAATAAATTCGATAAATACTCATTCAATCCGGCTTCCGTAACGGGTTATGACCTGTATATCGAAAATTACGGCGGTATTTCAAACAGAAATTATCTGAACGCCACCTCCGGCATGGTATTTGCGATTGCCAATCTGTATGCTACCGGAATGGATACCTCCGGTCAGATACCTGCGGTGAGCAACGTTTATAATACTTGTGTTGAGCTTAATCCCGGCAATCCGAAAACCTTCAGCGGATTTGACCTGGCTTACCGTCTCGGCTTGAATCAAGAGGGGTTGACTCCGGTCGATTTCTCCGATGCCGATTACGTTGAATTTGATTTATATGTAGAATCCAAGACAAGACTTTTCAATGCGATCAGCGCGATTGATACCGCGGACGCCGGAGTCAATCACCGTATGTCTCTCCGTCTGTCGTCCAATTCGGAGAACTGCACGACAGATGCAATCCGTATAGACGATATTTCGGCTCTTATCAAAAACGACGGCTGGAATCATATCGTGGCAAGGTACGACGGCGATACCTTCGGTTCTTATAACGAAACGGCCGTTTGCTCGTGGGTTGTGTCCTTTGAAAACACCTGGGCAAGGGGAATCGGTACCGATGTCAGCGGCATTATCGGCGGCAATATCTTTGTGGTCGCAAACATTTGCGGAACAAAAATGGCGGGGCCCGAAATGAACAACGTTATGGGTGAATCGGTAGGCTCGCTCAACGAGAACAACGGTCTGATTACCAGCGGCTGGAGATTCGGCAGATATTATGACGCCGGCTGTTATCAGGAAGACCTGACTCCGGTGGATCTGTCGCAGGCCCATTATATTGAGTTTGATATGTTTGTTGAAAGCAGACAGGGCATCCTCGACGCGATCGCCGACCTCGATTCCAAGAACGGCGACGCCGGTGCAAGATGGAGATTCCTGCTTTCCAGCACTCCGAGCGATTACAACGGCTCCAATTATGCAAACGTTTATTACGTTGAATCCTTTGAGAATTACATCAAGAAGGACGGCTGGAACCATATAGTTATCCCCGTAAGCGCGTTTGAGCATAACGGCAGCGCGACTCTTTCGAGTATCGCTTCCTGGGGTATCAACTTCTATGTCGGAACCGACGACACCAATATCGCAAAGGATCAGATTCTTGCGGTATATAATATCTGCGGCACAAAGATCACCGCTCCCGCACTGAACAATGTGATGGGCGAGACCGTCGCCATTTTGAATGAAAACAACGGTCTGATCACCAGCGGCTGGAGATTCGGCAGATATTTTGACGCCGGTTGTTATCAGGAGAATCTGACACCGGTTGACTTGTCACAGGCTCATTACATTGAGTTTGATATGTTCGTCGAAAGCAGGCAGGGCATACTCGACGCGATCGCCGACCTTGATTCCAAGAACGGCGACGGCGGCTCAAGATGGAGATTCCTGCTTTCCAGCACTCCGAGCGATTACAACGGCTCCAATTATGCAAATGTTTATTATGTTGAATCCTTTGAGAATTACATCAAGAAGGACGGCTGGAACCATATAGTTATCCCCGTAAGCGCGTTTGAGCATAACGGCAGCGCGACTCTTTCGAGTATCGCTTCCTGG
>JAEEGL010721693.1_pt1 | contig 11930 bp, 9 predicted proteins | sample 9134231 | NCBI WGS metagenome assembly JAEEGL01 (sample SAMN16246548, study PRJNA631951) | gut metagenome | biome: gut microbiome; feature: rumen; material: fiber-attached | host: Bos | place: Iran: Karaj | collected 2018-10 | reverse complement strand
GTAATAGATGCTGTTGGGGTAAAATTCAATCATGGGCGTCCTAGAAAGCCAGTAATGCCCGGGGCGAGACTTGAACCCCCACGAGGATGCCCCCAAGGGATTTTAAGTCCCCAGTGTCTACCATTCCACCACCTGGGCCGTTGGCGTGGCACAAATATATAAAAAATTCTGATTACGACTGGCGTGAGGGGGTATAACTGGCGAGGTAATCCTTCATTTCTTGGATGTAGGTCTGGCAGATGGCTGAGGTATTGAAGTTTTTCTTAACGATGTAACCGATTTCCATGGTGCGGTCGTCTTTACCCTTGCTGTCTTTGAAGGGAACGGCCACGTAGTCGGAACCGTTGATTTCTTCGCTGATGATTCCCGAGCACAGGGTATAGCCGTTTAGGCCCACCATCAGGTTCAACATGGTGGCCCGGTCATTGGCCTTGATGGTGCGGTGGTACTCGTTTGTACTCAGAATTTCTTCGGCAAAGTAGTAGGTGCCGCTTTCGCTCTGCTCAAAGGAAAGGCAGGGGTAATCCGAAAGGTCGTTCAGGTTCACGTGCTTACGGCTTGCCAGGGGGTGGTTCTTCCACATGTAGGCGTAGGCCTTGCAGTCGATCAGGTGGTGGAATTCCAGGTCCCTTTCCTTGAACAGGTAGTTGATGTACTTGCGGTTAAAATCGCTTAGGTACAGAATGCCGATTTCGCTCTTGAGGGAGGCCACATCGTCGATGACTTCTTTGGTCTTGGTTTCACGGAGGGCAAACTCGTATTCGTCGGAGTCGGACTTCTTGACCATTTCCACGAAGGCCTTGACGGCGAAGGAATAATGCTGTGTAGAAATGGCGAATTTTCTCTTCTGGCGTACACCATCGCTGTAGTGCTCCAGCACCGTTTCGTAGTGGTGGTACAGCTGGGCTGCCTGGGCGATAAACTCTTCGCCCTCTACCGTGAGAGAAACTCCGCGGCTAGTGCGGTTAAATATGACGATGCCGATTTCGTCTTCTAGGTCGTGGATGGCTGCTGTGAGGGATGGTTGAGAAATAAAGAGTTCCTCTGCTGCCTTGTTAAAGGACCCTATTTTAGCGATGCCAATGGCGTAACGGAGCTGTTGAAGTGTCATGGGGTGTAACCGTTTGTTATTCCTATTTGTTTAATAGGAATAAATATAGACAAATTCTATAGCATCCACAAGAGGAGGATCGTAAATGTTTGTGAAACTACGATAAATAAAAGATAAAAGTAAGCGCAAATTGCTATTTTTTGACACGGAAATTATAAAAGAGGAACCTATGTCCGAAAATTCTGCTACTCGTCCTGTCCGTGTCCGTTTTGCCCCGAGCCCCACGGGTTATCTGCATGTGGGCGGTGCTCGTACCGCAATTTACAATTACTTCTTTGCCAAGCACATGGGTGGTACGTTCTACCTGCGTATTGAAGATACTGACCGTAAGCGCTATAATGAGACTGCCCTGCACGACCTGATGCGTGACCTCAAATGGTTGGGGCTCCAGTGGGATGAAGGTCCGGGCTGCGAAGGGGACTGTGGTCCGTATTTCCAGAGCGAACGTCTGGACATCTACCACCGCGAAATCAAGAAGCTTTTGGATGCGGGCTGCGCTTACTATTGCTTCTGCACTGAGGAACGCTTGCAGGAAGTCCGTGCCGAACAGGAAAAGTCCCATGTGCCAGTCACGGGCTACGACCGCCATTGCCGTAACATCAGCCGCGAAGAAGCCGAGGCCCGCATTGCCGCCGGCGAAAAGGCTGTGATCCGTTTCAAGGTCCCTGAGACCGGTGTCACCGAATTCGACGACATGATCCGCGGCCACATTAGTTACCAGAACGAACTTTTGGACGACTTGGTGCTCATCAAGCGCGACGGTTATCCGACTTATCACTTTGCAAGCGTCGTGGACGACCACCTGATGGGTACCACACACGTGCTTCGCGGCGACGAATGGATCAGCTCCACGCCGAAGCATGAACTCCTTTACAAAGCTTTTGGTTGGCAACCGCCCGTATGGTGCCACCTGCCGGTGATTCTCGACAAGAATGGCGGTAAGCTTTCCAAGCGCAAGGGTGCCGCCTCCGTGGGTGATTTCCGCGACCTGGGCTACCTGCCCGAAACGCTGGTGAACTACCTGGCACTCCTTGGCTGGAATCCGGGCGATGACCGCGAAGTTATGACCATCAAGGAAATGGTGGAAAGCTTTACTCTCGAACGTATCAACCCCAAGTCCGCCAGCTTCGACGAAAAGAAGTTACAGTGGATGAACGGCCAGCACATTCACCTGTGCGACGACGGTTTCCTCAAGGGCATTATGAAGGAAGGCCTTGCTGCAAAGGGTATCGACCTCTCCAAGGAACCGGAAGCTCGCCTCGACGAAATCGTGAAGCAGCTCAAGCCTCGTGCCCACTTTGTGCAAGACCTAGCTGACATGGCCGTTTATTTCTTTGTGGCTCCGACGACTTAGGATGAAAAGGGTGCCAAGAAGGACTTCGGAGAAGGTTCCAAGGAAGTGGCTACACTCGTGCGCGATATGCTGGCCTCCATCGAAGACTTCAAGACTCCTGTCATTGAGAAGGGCTTCTATGATTTAGCCGAACGTTGCGGCCACAAGGTGGGTGAACTGGTGGGGGCCCCGCGTCTCGCTGTGTCCGGCGTTACCGCAGGCCCAGGCCTTTGGGAAATGTTCGAAATCATCGGTAAAGAAGAAGTGCTCCGCCGTATTGATGTGGCGATGCCGCTGATGAAGTAATTACGAATTATCGATGCGTAAACAGTTCCCTTATAAACTTCTGACTCAGAAGATGTTTTGTTGCCGCTGTCAGCGTGTAACAGAGCATGCCTTGTTTGCAAGGGAACCTTATTCCACTCACGGTGGTATGGAACCGAAAATTCCGCTTCTGTGTTCGTGCGAAGTGTGCCAAAACATTATCGTCTGCTTTTCGAACGAGTTTAGTTTTGGAACTAGCGAGGAGCATGCGGACTACACGAAGATTTATGGGCATAATCGCATCCAGCCTGGGAACTGGCTCTATTTTAAGAAGGCTGTAAAACCGGGTTTAGTCAAAAGTTGTTTCCAGACTCAGGACAAGGAAATCTATGTGCTCACCTATGGAGGAACCAAGGACGAAAAGGTGGAGTGTCCCAAGTGTCCCGTAGAATCGGAGGTGGCTCCCGAGGGATATCGACTGTTGCCTGCTCAGAGTGCCCTGACTCTTATCGGGGACCATATCTATCACGCTATTCGAGATGTGTTCGGTGTGGCGGTGGGTTATGTGAATGATGGTGAAAAGGATAAGCTGGTGGTGCAGATGGATGACAATAGTCTGTTGTTCATCACATTGCCTCAGGCTATACAGAATCTGCCCAATGCCAAACTTTCGGACATGACTCGCAATAAGCTGATGCAGTTTTTCCCAGAGGAATCCCGCCATGTTTCGGTAACGGTTGGCCAGGGAATCGTGTACTTGGATGGCTTGGTGAAGAATTTGTCCGTAAAACGGGCGATTAGGGCTTGTGTGAACGGAATGCAGAGAGCTCGGGGATGTGTAGACTTTATGAAAATCCGTGCGGAATCCTACATTTCGGACGAACAAATTGAAAAGTCTATACTGTCCCTTTTGGAAACTCCTGGGCTCCGTGTTTTCAACTACAAAGTCCAGGTAGAGCAGGGCAGAGTGCTGGTGTCGTTGGGCTGTATTCGAGAGTATTTCCCAAAGGAGATTGAAAGCAAAATTGCGGAATTTCCGGGGGTGCAGGATCTGAGTGTGAAAATAGATTCCATTCCTATGGACGAGATGGAAAATACTAAGGTTTGCAAGGAATTAGAATACGAGCTTTCTGTGAATTCACGTTTGGCGGATTCTTTGATTCGCGTGAATTATGTAGATGAAAAGTATTTGCTTGAGGGGAAGGTCCATTCCCTGATCCAGAAACAGCTAGCCATGTTCTGTGTGGCGCGGCGTGTGTTGAGCACGTCTATTGAAAATAGGTTGAGGATAGTTTAAACTAAGAGGTAAATATGGCCGGAAAAGGATATGAGAAAATCAACGATGTTAAGGCCCTGTTAAAGGAATATAGGACCGTAGAAGAGATTGCTGCCCATATCGGTCGCGGTCCTCGCACCGCTTTCCGCTATTTAGAATACCTGCGCGGCGAAAATTGTGGGCTTCGCAAGGGTAAGAATAAATCGGGACAGACGGCATTCAAGATTCAGGTAAACGAGCAGGTTTCTTTTAATCAGGAATCTGTTAAGCAGCTTGAAAAAATCAAGAAGAACATGACGGGCAATTCACCTAGCGATGTAAAGAATCGTAAGTTGGTGGATAAGCTAATTACAGCCATGCAAACTACCAATCCCGACGAATTCAGACCCGAAGCCATTACTACGGATAAGGACCTGATTATGGATTATGGTCCCTGGAGTGATAACAAGATTCAAGACCTGTTTGTGAACAAGGTGCTGGACGCTATCCATAGCGGTGTAAAGATTCGCATAGCATACCACCATGCTACCTTGAAAAAAGAAGACGAAACCATCGAAATTACTCCAGTGAAAGTGGTTATGCGTATGGATACGGTCTATATTATCGGGGCCGATGATACCTATGCAGAAAAGGGTGTTTTGAAAATGTACATGTTGGAAAATGTTACCAACATTACGGTGACCAATAAACTTGCCCAGAGTGGAATCTTTTTTGATGAGCAACTTTATTACAAGTACGCTTACGGAAAGTATATCGATAATAAGCTTGAACCTCAAGAAATATCGCTGATGATTCGGTCCGAAAATAATGGCTGGCTCAAGACTCAATTCGAAAAGTCCCATTTTAACCCACCTGCTGTGGTGCGAAAGGACAAGAATAAAAACGACATTGTGGATTTAAAACTCCGCCTTACGCCGGATTGTATCGCTTGGCTCATGGGAATTTTGCCGGACGTAAAAATCCTGAAGCCCGAGTTCCTGAAAAAGGACATGAAGGCCCTGTTGAAAAAGACCCTTTCCGAGATGGAAGACTAGCCCGATGGAAACGGATCACAAACTTTCAGACTACAATTTCGAATTCCCTAAGGAACTGATTGCCAGCCGTACGGCGGGCAAGGGCAAGACCCGTATTTTGCATTGCCCCAAAGATGGTGGTGAACGCCATATCATGAAGGCTCCCGAAATTGTGGACTTGTTTAGGCCTGGTGACTGCCTGGTGGTGAATAACACCAAGGTGATTCCGGCTAGGCTTTACGGCCATACGTTGCATGGAGGCGAAGTGGAAACCCTCTTGGTGCAGACGCTAATCCCTGCCGAAGATGGCTCTGCTCGTTACGAGGCTCAGGTGCGTCCAGGTAAAGCTTTTAAGATTGGACGCGAACTTGAAATTGCCGGCATTAAGACTGTTGTGGAAGACATCAAGGAAGATGGCGCCCGAGTGCTCCGTTTTGCGGTGACTCCTGTTGAACTTGAAGCGGTGATGAACCGCGAAGGGCACGTGCCGCTGCCACCTTACATTGATCGCCCTGATGACGAAAGTGACAAGCTTGCCTACCAGACAATTTTTGCAAAGTATTCCGGTGCTGTTGCCGCCCCTACGGCAAGCCTCCACTTTAGCGAAGAAATGCTGGAAGCCCTGAAAGCGAAGGGTGTGTACGTTGCCGAAGTTACACTGCATGTGGGCCCAGGAACCTTCCAGAATATTTCGGTGGAAGACTTTACCCAGCACAAAATGCACGGCGAACACTACGAGCTTACCAAGGAAAATGCCGAAATCATCAACAAGGCCAAGCGCGAAGGCGGCCGTGTGGTAACCGTAGGCACTACCAGCACCCGCGTGGTGGAAACCATTGCCGATGCAAATGGAATCGTGAAGGCCCAGAAGGGTGTGACTCACGCCTTCTTCTACCCGGGCTATCGTTACAAGATTGTAGATGGTCTGCTCACCAATTTCCATTGGCCCAAAAGTTCGCTCATCTTGCTTGTGTCTGCCTTCTACGGACGCGAAAATACTCTCGAAGCCTACAAGATGGCGGTCGAGAACAAGATGAAACTGTTTAGCTATGGCGATGGGATGTTGATTCTCTAACCCTGAGCTACTTTGCGGTAGAATCCGCTTCCAGGGTAGGGATCAGCTTGTTTTCTTGGCAGAGGTTTTCTTCTCTGATTTTGAATGTGAAGTCCACTAGGTTGTTTTCGAACATCTTCTGGTAGGGCTTCTTTTGTTGTACGCTTTGGAGAGCACAGGTGCAGTAGTTGATGCGCTGTACCAGTTTCGCATCGTCTGAAGGGGTGCCCTGGGCAAAGACACACTCGTGCATGATGGCGTATTCCATGGGGCGGTCGTAACGGCCCTTGCACTTATTTTTTAGGTCGGGCTGGGCGGCTACCTTTTCGATGATTCCCTGGCTGGGCACATCGTTTACAACTTTGCTGGTGACAAAACCGCCTGCGAAAAAGGCGAGGCATAGTGCCATGTTGATAAGGAAACGCTTGCCGCGGCTAATCTTGTTGTAGTTCCGCTCTACGGCTTCCAAGGTCTGGGTGGCGTGTAGCCTGACGTCATCTAAATCTTTGTTTTCCATATTGTCGCACTAGTTTTCGGGTTCTAGGGTCCAGATGTCGGGCATGGTGCGGTACTTTTCGGCATAGTCCAGCCCGTAGCCAACTACAAATCCATCTTCGATAGAAAAGCCTACAAAGTCCGCCTTGTAATCTACTTCTCGGCGGGCCCGCTTTTCTAGCAGAACGCAGCTACGCACTTCGGCGGCACCTTTTTCTTGGAGTAGGTTCACCAGCTGCTGCAAGGTGCGTCCAGTGTCCAAAATGTCATCGATGAGTAGGACTTTCTTGCCTTTCAGATCCAGTTTGTCTAGCAGGGACACGCTCAGCTTGCCGGAACTTTCAGTGGAGTTTCCGTAGCTGGATGCCCTGATGAAGGAGACTTCGATGTCCTTGTTGGGGAAATGCCTGCACAGGTCCGACACGAATACGAAAGAGCCGGTGAGCACTCCCACAATCGCGTCGAACTTGTAGTTCCGGGCGATTTTTTCGCTCAGAAGTTGGACCATTTCCTGGATGGCCTCTGCCGTAAAGAGGGGCATTAGGCTCATCTTATACATTCGGAACCTCGAAATTTAACCACTGGAACACGGGAATCAAGGCCTTCAGTTTGCTCTTGGGGTTCTTGAGGAATTCCTGGTACATGGGGAAGGCTTGGTTCTCAATAGAGGTCTTGTCGATGTAGATGCGCAGCCAGTCTGCTAGGGAAATCAGGTTGGTGATGTACAGGATGGTGGACTGCTTCAGGTTCTCGAAAACCTGATCCAGACAGTCCACGATCTTCCTGTGGATCATGCGGCCCGTACCGCCGAAGGAGAAGGTGGCGTTCAGGGAATTGGCTTCCTTGACTAGGGCCTCGATTTCTTTGAAATGTTCCTGCTCTGGTGTATCCAGGTATTCCAGCACTAGGTGGTGGATCTTGGAATTGATGTCCAGGGAAAGAATGGTACGGATGGTGTCCGGCAGGGTGTGGTCTGGGTCGGCAAGGCTGTCGATGGAAAGGCCTTTCTGTACAGCAAAGTCCGAGAAGGCTTCCGTAATGTCCTTGAGGCTCCGCTTGGTTTCCAGCTGGTTGATGCGCTTCAGGGAATCGCTCATCAGGTGACGCATCTGCACCACGTAGGCGGTGGGGAACTGGTGCTGCAGTTCTTCGGCGCTCTTGTTCGGGTTTTCTACGAAGGAGAGCTTGTTCACCTCGGGTTCGCCGTCGGCCACCACCAGGTTCACGCGGCCCATGGAATCGGACAGCACCAGGATCGTTGCCACCCGGGATTCCCCGATGGTCTTGTCGTCGTAGGTGGCTCGCACCAGGGTCTGCTTGCGGCGGGAGGCAATCTTTGTAGAAGTGAGCTTGTCATTTTTCTGGTCGTAGCCCTCTTCCAGCCCCAGGTGGAAAATGGCGGCCCGTTCGGCCATGAGTTTCACCGTCACGGGGACCTCGTCCTTGGCGTAGCGGGTGTAAACTTCGGCACCGTTCCACTTGTGCTCATTGCTGGTGGCCCGGGCGAGGATGCTCATGAAGCGGTTCTCGATGGAGTGTCCGAAGGGGAGGAACGGCTGCATCAGTTCCATGGCCCGGAGGGCGTAGCGCATGTTCTGCACAGGTTCCAGGCCTTCGATGTCGTTGAAGAACCAGCCGCAGCTGGTGAAGCTGAACAGGCAGAACTTCTGAATTTCCAGGAGGCGCACGGCCTTGGCGCTTTCTTCGGCGTTTTCGGGATTGTTCAGGATGGTCTTCAAGAACGCAGAGAGGCGGCTCTCGTCTTCGGGAGCGACCAATGCCTGCACGTATCCGTTTCGGGCGTCCCAGGGATTCACCTTGCTCACCTTCTCGAATTCCCGCACAAAGATTTCGTCGGCCAGTTCCTTCAGGTGGTTGAAGGCGTCGCGCAAGGGTCCGCGCCATTTCTGGTTCCAGTCGGGTCCGCCGCCGGTGGAGCATCCGCAGTCACGGTACCAGCGCCCAACACCGTGGGCGCAGCTCCAGGCGCAGCCTTCGCCATGGAAATTCTTTAGCAAAACCTCGTGCTTGGGCGGGAACTTTTCCAGGTACCAGCCGTAGTTGACGGGAACCATGTTGTTTTCGGGAGCGAATCGGTTGTAAAGGTAGGCGGCACACATGTCGCCGAAGGGCTCGTGATGTCCATAACTTTCGCCGTCGGTACCGATGCTGACCAGTTGCGGATCTTCACGGTTCGGGTCCCAGGCGTCCTGGATACGCTTGCCGAAAACGCCAGCGTCACGGAGCAGGTGTTCAAAACCAACGGCGCTGCTGAGCCAGGGGTTGTAGAAGAACACGTCCAGGTAGCCGTCGCAGACCAGGTTGCCCTTTTCGTCCCGCGGGTAAATGCGGTAGGGCCTGGTGGTGTCGATATCGGTATTGCTGCAACCAATCCATTCTTTGGCACCCAATTCACGGAAGGAATCCGCCTGGGTGGGGGAGAGGATGGTAAACTTGATTCCCGCCTTGATGAGTTCCACCACTGTCGGCAGGTTGATGGCGGTTTCGGCCAGCCACATGGCCTCGGGCATGCGTCCGAAATGGAACTTGAAATCTTCGATGCCCCAGAGAATCTGTGTCCGCTTGTCCTGCTCGCTGGCGAGAGGCATGATGATGTGGTTATAGACTTGGGCGATGGCGTTGCCGTGGCCGTTCAGACGTTCGGCGCTGCGCTTGTCGGCTTCCTGGATCCTCCTGTAAGTGTCGGGAGTATGGGTCCGGATCCAACCCATGAGGGTGGGACCCATATTGAAGCTCATAAAGTCGTAGTTGTTGACGATATCCTGGATGCGCCCTTCTGAATTCAGAATGCGGCTGGCGGAATTGGGGGAGTAGCACTGGCTCGCGATACGATCGTTCCAGTCGTGAAATGGCCGCGCGCTGGGCTGGTTCTCGATGACGCCTGTCCAGGGATTTTCGCGGGGAGGCTGGTAAAAGTGACCGTGAATTGTAAAATAGAGGGGGTGCTTCTTTTCCATGGGCGCAAAGATAGAAATAAATAGTTCCTTATCCCCTCTACGGAGCCTCAGACGTCGGCCCAGCAATGCCCCGACTTTTTCTATATTTATGCATAAAATTAAATAAGTGCATAAATAGCGAAAAAACGGCGGTTCGTGCCATGGATAAAAAGATGACTCTACGCGAAGCTTTTGAAAGCAAGATGCTGCTGCTGGACGGCGGCATGGGTTCTGTCATTCAGACATACGGCATCAAGGGCGCGAACAACGACATGCTCTCCATCGAGAAGCCGGATATCATCCTCGATATCCAGCGCCGCTACGTGGATGCGGGCGTGGACTGTTTGACGACGAATACATTCTCCAGCCAGCGCGTAAGCCAACATGAATACCACCAGGAACACCGCATTGCCGAAATGAACCGTGCCGCCGTGAAGATTGCGAAGCAGGCCGCGGCAGAGGCCATGGAAAAGTATGGTCGCCAGGTGTACATTCTGGGCGACGTGGGCCCCACAAGCAAGATGCTCTCCATGAGCGAAGACGTGAACGACCCCGCAAGCCGTAGCATTACTTTTGACGAACTCGAAGACGCCTACCTCGAACAGATTCAGGTGCTGGTGGAAGAAGGCGTCGATGCTATCCTGATTGAGACAATTTTTGATACGCTGAACGCAAAAGCTGCCGCAAGCGCCTTTACTAAAGTAATAGAAGCGCGTGCTGCCGCCGCAACCGCCGCGGGCAAGAACGCCGTCGACCTCAAGCCGGTGGAAGTAATGTTTTCCATGACGGTGAGCGACGCCTCGGGCCGTACGCTTTCGGGCCAGACTGTGGAAGCATTCGCCGTGAGCGTGATGCACATGCACCCGCTTTCTATCGGCTTGAACTGCGGTCTCGGTGCCGATGGCATGGTGCCGTACCTGCGCCGTATGGGCAAGGTCGCGCCCTGCTATATTAGCTGTCACCCGAATGCGGGCCTTCCGAACCAATTCGGCGGTTATGACGATACGCCCGAAGACATGGTCAACAAGATGCATGTCTATCTGGACGACAAACTGGTGAACATGATTGGCGGTTGTTGCGGTACTACGCCGGAACACATCGCCGCCATGCGCAAGATGCTGGACGCCCTGCCGGCCGATTATGAACGCCGCAAGCCCGCGCCCAAGTATGCCACAAGTCCACTGCTCCGCCTAGCAGGTCTCGAACCGTTGTTCAAGGAACAGGTGCGGCCCAGCGACGGAGCTTTTAGCTGCAATGCCGAAGATTTCGTGAAGGTCGGCGAACGCTGCAATGTTGCGGGATCCAAGAAGTTCCTGCGACTCATCAACGAGAAAAATTACGACGAAGCGCTGGACATCGCCCGCAAGCAGGTGGAAGATGGCGCCGACGTAATCGATGTGAACATGGATGACGGCTTGCTGGACGCTACCGCCGAAATGCAGACCTTCCTGAACCTGATTGCCTCCGATCCGGCCGTGAGCCGCGTGCCTATCATGGTGGACTCTTCTCGCTTCGAGGTCATCGAGGCGGGCCTCAAGTGTATTCAGGGTAAGAGCATCGTGAACTCTATCTCCCTCAAGATGGGCGAAGAAGCTTTTATTGAACATGCGCTCACCATCAAGCGCCTGGGTGCTGCCGTCATCGTGATGCTCTTTGACGAAGAAGGCCAGGCCACCAACTACGAACGCCGCGTGCAGATTGCCGCCCGTGCTTACGACATCCTGGTGAAGAAGCTTGACTTCGCGCCCTCCGACATCATTTTTGACCCGAACGTGCTTACCGTCGCTACAGGCATGGCCGAACACAACGCCTACGCCATCGACTTTATCCGCGCCGTTCGCTGGATCATGGACAACCTGCCCGGCGTGCGCATCTCGGGCGGTCTTTCGAACCTTTCCTTCGCCTTCCGCGGCAACAACTACCTGCGCGAATCCATGCACACCACGTTCCTGCATTACGCAATTCCCAACGGTATGGGCATGGCCATCATGAACCCTAGCGCGATTATCGAATACAAGACGATCCCGCTGGAACTCCGCATGGCCATTACCGAGGTGCTGTTGAATACGGAGCCGGATGCAAGCGAAACGCTGATTGATATTGCAAGTCGCATGACCGCAGCTCAGAACGCCGCCAAGGAAGCGGGCACCAAATACGACCCGAAGGCGATTTTCGCCATGAGCACCGGTGCGGGTTCTGCAGCTAGCGACACCGGCAATGCCGCCGCTGACGCCAAACCCACTACGCCCGAAGAACGTTTGCAAGAAGCTTTGCTCAAGGGGACATCTACCACACTCCAGCCCGACCTGATGGAACTCATCAACCGCGGTGACAGCCCGGTGGGAATTATTTCCGGTCCGCTCATGGACGGCATGAACGAAGTCGGCCGCCGCTTCGGCGAAGGCAAAATGTTCTTGCCGCAGGTGG
>JAEEGL017269807.1_pt1 | contig 11931 bp, 9 predicted proteins | sample 9134231 | NCBI WGS metagenome assembly JAEEGL01 (sample SAMN16246548, study PRJNA631951) | gut metagenome | biome: gut microbiome; feature: rumen; material: fiber-attached | host: Bos | place: Iran: Karaj | collected 2018-10 | reverse complement strand
TCGCGAAGAAAGCTATTGCCTGATCAGGTTTCATGATAGAAAAACCGCCCTGTATGGGCGGTTTTTTAGTTTTTCAGGCCCTGGATAGGCGCGGGGATTCTCCCACCGCGCGCGATGAACTCCGCCGCACTGCCGCTGTGCAGTGCGATCACCGGGGCTGCACCGAGCAGGCCGCCGAATTCAATAGTGTCTCCCACGCTCCTTCCCGTCGCCGGGATCAGACGCACCGCGGTCGTTTTGCTGTTGATCATGCCGATAGCGGCTTCATCTGCGATGATGGCGGACAGCGTTTCTGCGCTGGTGTCTCCCGGCACGGCGATCATATCCAGCCCGACCGAGCAGACGCAGGTCATGGCCTCCAGCTTGTCGATCGTAAGCGCGCCTTCCTTTGCGGCTCGGATCATCCCGGCGTCTTCGGAAACCGGAATGAATGCGCCGGAGAGTCCGCCAACATGGCTGCTCGCCATTACGCCGCCTTTCTTCACGGCGTCGTTCAGCAGGGCCAGCGCGGCAGTAGTGCCGTGGGTACCACAGCGCTCCAGGCCAATCAGTTCCAGAATCTCGGCGACACTGTCGCCAATGGCGGGAGTCGGTGCCAGAGAGAGATCGACCACACCGAATGGGACATCCAGACGACGGGAGGCTTCCTGTGCAACCAGCTGCCCCATGCGTGTGATCTTGAAGGAAGTGCGCTTGATGGTCTCCGCTACGACGTCGATTTTCTCACCTTTGCACGCCTTCAGTGCGTGGGCTACAACACCAGGACCGGAGACGCCGACGTTGATCACGCATTCCGGTTCACCGACACCGTGGAAAGCGCCTGCCATGAAGGGGTTGTCTTCCACCGCATTGCAGAACACCACAAGCTTTGCGCATCCGATTGGCGCGCGGTCGGCGGTCTCGCGAATCACTTTTCCCATCAGTTGGACAGCGTCCATGTTGATGCCGGCTTTTGTCGAACCGACATTGACGCTCCCGCAGGTGAGGTCGGTCTCTGTCAGTGCCCGGGGGAGCGAGCGGATCAGCCGGATGTCGCTCTCGGTAAAGCCTTTCTGTGCCAGGGAGGAGAAGCCTCCGATAAAATCGATTCCGATTTCCTTTGCTGCCCGGTCAAGCGCCAGAGCGATCGGGGTGTAGTCCTCAGCCCGGCAGGAGGCCGCGACCAGTGCGATCGGCGTCACAGATACGCGTTTGTTTACAATGGGGATGCCGTACTCCTGTTCGATTTCAACGCAGGTCGGAACAAGCCTTGCCCCAACTGCACAGAGTTTCTGGTAAATCTTCTCAGCGCAACGGTCGATGTCCGCATCAGTACAGTCCAGAAGGCTGACGCCCAGCGTGACAGTACGGACGTCGAGATGCTGCTGGTCGATCATTTCGATCGTCTGCAGGATCTCCCTGCTGTTCATCAGGTAGCTCATATCCGATGCATCGCCTCAAAGATGTCGGATCGCTGAATATGGATGTCCATACGGCGTTCTTCACCTTTTTCCTTCAGCTGCTGTGCCAGTTCGTGGAAAGGAAGAGGACAGGCTTCCAGATCGACCAGCATGATCATCGCAAAATACTCCTGCATCAGCGTCTGGCTGATGTCCAGGATGTTGATATCGCGCTCTGCGAGCAGGGTGGTCACATACGCAGCGATTCCTCTTGCATCTTTGGCAAAGACACTTACGATTGCTTTCACGTTCTTAAGAGCTCCTTTTTTAATCATTTATGTTTTAAGCTTTCCGGGGGTGCAGCCAAAACTGCTGAGAAATGCCCTGTGAAAGCTCGAATAATCCTGAAATCCGCAGCTTGCTGCAGCCTTTGCTGCGGGTACGCCCTCGCGGATCAGCCTTGCAGCGCACAGCAGCCTCTTCTGCCGGACATAGGCGTGCACCGTCTGCCCGGTATGCGCCTTGAAAAGACGCATGAAATGATACCTGCTGAGAAATACTCTCTCGCTGAGCGCTTCGACTGAGAGGTCTCCATCCAGGTTTTCACCGATATAGGAGAGCGTGCTTCGGATCTTCGGGTCCTGCGTCAGGCCTACTTCCGCAGGTTCCGGAGGACTCAGGCGCCCGATCCGAATCAGCAGCTGCATGATAAGGGTGTCCCGCATGGCCTGTGATCCGGCATCCTCGTTCTGGTTTTCCTCCATTGCTCGGAAGATCTGCGTCATATCATTCCACTGTCTGTCGTCCGGCTTCAGCAGGTGACGGTTACGGCGGTCTGCCCGGTCGAAACAGTCCATCAGCCTGGCTTCCGGAAGAACCCGATCAAAATAACTGCGACTGAGATAGACGATAATCCTTTCGTAGGGCTCGCTCCGGTCTATGATCGCCTTGTGGATGCAGTGGTGGCGAACCAGCAGAATGTCCCTCGGCTCCAGGTTGTAATCCTCATTCTCAACCAGATAGTTGACTTTTCCCTCCACCAGGATGACCAGCTTGTCAAAGTCGTGGAAATGAAAATCCAGTTCCTGTCCGGCGGTATCCCGGAGATGAAAATAATGGTAGTTTTCATCCAGATACCCGGCACGGCTGTAGCTCTTATGCATGACAGTCCAGGTCGTCCGGGTTCCAGGGCAGGTCCACGGTGGTGGGCACATGCTCCATGGCGGGAAGCAGTTTCCCGAACAGGTCGTCTGTTCGAAAGCGCAGGCTGCTGGTATTGATGCAGGGGTGGCATCCGAAGTTCTCCTCGGTCAGCAGATCCCGGTCAACCAGCAGGCGCACGCACCTTTCGTGGTCGTTCATCAGGCCCAGTACGCTGACGGAGCCCGGAGAGATGTCAAGGTATTTCTCCATATGTTCGGCGGTGGCGAAGCTCAGCCGCGCCGTGCCGATCTGTTTGGACAGGAGTTTTGTTTTGAACGGTTTTTCCCCCAGCATAATCAGCAGGTAGAAATCCGTCTGCTGCCGGTTCGTCAGGAACAGGTTCTTGCAGATCTTGCAGCCGAGCAGCGTTTCAATCTCTTCACATGCTTCGATGGTGTCGGCATGTTCATGATCTACCCGGAAAAAAGGAATTCCCAGCCGGTCCAGAAGGTCGTAGCATCGTTCCTCCTTGGGGATCCTGAGACTGTCGGGACGCCCGGAATAGAGTGTCGGATCGATTTTCATGCCTTTTCCTCCGCGGTGTCCGGACGAATCAGATTCATGTATTCGTCGTAGCTGCACATCCTGTCGATGATGCGACCGTCTTCCTTGATTTCGATAATTCGGTTGGCAACCGTCTGGGTCAGTTGATGGTCGTGGCAGCTGAAAAGCACGTTGTATTTGAAAGCTTCCAGCCCGTTGTTCAGGGCTGCGATGCTCTCCAGGTCAAGGTGATTGGTAGGCTCGTCCAGAACGAGGAAGTTCGCCCCTGACAGCATCATCCGGCTGAGCATGCAACGTACTTTTTCGCCTCCGGAGAGGACTTTCGCCGGCTTGTACACGTCGTCCCCGGAGAAAAGCATCCGCCCGAGGAAGGTGCGCAGATAGCTCTCTCGCTTGTCGTCGGAGAACTGCCGCATCCACTCGATCAGATCCGCGTCAAAATCTTCAAAGTAGCTGTTGTGGTCCTTCGGAAAATAGGATGGCGAGATTGACGCACCCCATTTGACCGTTCCGCTGTCCGCTTCCTCGAGTCCCATCAAAATCTGGAACAGCATGGTTACGGCGAGCTCGTTGCGGCCGATGACGGCAATTTTATCCTCTTTCCCCACGGTAAAGCTGACGTGGTCCAACAGGGTGACACCGTCGACCGTTTTGGAGATCTCCGTGACAAACAGCCGGTCTTTTCCGGGTTCCCGGTCTGCTTTGAAGCCGACCCAGGGATAGCGCCGCTGTGATGCGGGGAGTTCTTCCACCGTGATTTTGTCCAGCAGTTTCCGGCGCGAAGTGGCCTGACGGGATTTGCTGCGGTTTGCGGAGAAACGGGCAATAAAGGCCTGCAGTTCTGCAATCTTCTGCTCTGCCCGCTTGTTCTGATCCCGAATCAGTTTCTGGATCAGCTGGCTGGATTCATACCAGAAGTCATAGTTGCCGACGTACATTTTAATCTTGCCATAATCGATATCGACGATGTGCGTGCAAATATTGTTGAGGAAGTACCGGTCGTGGCTGACCACGAGGACGGTGCCCTCATAGTCCATAAGGAAGTCCTCCAGCCAGACGACACTCTGAAGGTCCAGGTTGTTGGTCGGCTCATCCAGCAGAATGACGTCTGGATGGCCGAACAGCGCCTGTGCAAGAAGAACTTTTACTTTTAGTCTCGGGTCAATGTCCCGCATCAGGGCACTGTGCAGCGAGACATCTACGCCGAGACCCTGCAGGATTCTGGAAGCGTCGCTTTCGGCTTCCCAGCCTCCCAGCTCCGCAAATTCCTCTTCCAGCTCCGCGGCGCGGATTCCATCCTCGTCGGTGAAATCCTCCTTCTCGTAGATAGCGTCTTTCTCTTTTCCGCACTCGTAAAGGCGCTCGTTACCCATGATGACGGTGTCCAGCACAACACAGTCGTCATAGAGACTCTGGTTTTGCTTCAGCACCGACATGCGCCTCTTCGGGTCCAGTACGACGGCACCGCTGGTCGGTTCCAGCTCGCCGGACAGAATCTTGATGAAGGTGGATTTTCCGGCTCCGTTGGCACCGATAATTCCATAGCAGTTGCCGGCAGTGAACTGGAGGTCCACCCGGCTGAACAGTACGGAAGAACCGAACTGCATCGAGAGATCGTTGACACTAAGCATAGCGCACCCTGTTCCTTTCCAGATTGTGCTCATATTACAGGAAAAGCAGCAGACTGTCAAATGAATTCTCATAGAAAAGGGACCTGCCTTGCAGGACCGGAAAACAGCGATCAGAGCATGGGTAACTACGGGTGTGGAAGTGCTTTTCGCGTTTTCTCTTGAGCGTGTTTCCGGTTTATGTTATATTAGGCGTGGCAATCATTCTAATTCCTGTGGACCGTCAGGAAGATACATGCGTACAGGATGCGAAGTTATCATGACAAATGAAGAGATTCTTTTTACCGCGATGGAGCAGTCTGCCATTGACTGCAACTGCGCTCAGGAGGACTTTCAGGCGAAAGAGAACGTCGTGGTGCCCTTCAGGCTGTGTGAAAAGACAAGAAAATACATCAGCGAACCGACCTCTGGCATGTTGGTCAGCTACGGCAGCAATGTCGTGGCATCCGTGACTGACGGGGTGAGGGACGCGGTTTCGGAATATATCCGAACGCATGACTTCTATCACTGCTTTGAGACTCCCTGCATCTATTGGCTGAATGACCGTCTTGGCAAAAGCGGTCAGAAGGTCTGTTTTATGGCGGAATACTATCTTCCGGCAGTGGAGAAGCTCAGTCGACGCTGCTGTGATTATGAAATGCGTATTCTGGGGCAGCGCGACTTTGAACCTCTATACCTGCCGGAATGGAGCAATGCCCTGTGTGCATCCAGAAAGCAACTGGATGTCCTGGGCATTGGCGCTTATGACGGAGGAAAACTGATTGGTCTCGCCGGCTGCTCTGCAGACTGCGAGAATATGTGGCAGATTGGCGTGGATGTTTTGCCGGAATACAGGAGAATGGGAATCGCGTCTGCTTTGACGGGAAATCTGGCTCTTGAAATTCTGGAGAGAGGAAAAGTTCCGTTCTACTGTTCAGCATGGTCCAACATCCGCTCCGTCAGAAACGCAGTGAAAAGCGGTTTTATCCCCACCTGGGTGGAGATCTCTCTAAAGCCTGTTTCTGTCACCAGCGAAGCTGCGGAGTCCTGAGACAGGTACACGAACCGAAAGGGGAAAGCAATCATGGAAAGCAGAAAACACGCCGAAGAAAATCTACCTGACGGCGCTTCTGAGAAAAGCCTGTCCGGGAAAAGAGATGCCCCACGGCAAAATTCCGGGAAGCGGTCCCGCGGGACCGTGTGGATCATCCTCTTTCTCCTGATTGTTCTGGCAGCTACTGCGCTGCTGTTTGCTGCCTCTCTGAAGAATCTGATGCAGATTGCCGGACCGGACTCGGAGACCATCATCGAACCGGAACCCACTCCGGACACTGCATCGGGATCTGCGGTGGAGCCTTTGCCCCTGCCGCCGCTGGAAGAATCTCTGCCCCCGACGCCGACCGTGAAACCGATGCCCGCAGAGATTGCCATGACCTCTCACTTTTTTTACAGTAAGCTGACGGATGCCGATCTGAATCGCCTGACGGAGCTCCTGTCCTGTACGGCAGTGACACGCGGACCCGGCGAGCAGATTGTCATTGAAACCGGTGGAACTGACGTGGGAGCGGATATCTGGGACTTCCTCCATAACCGGATTCAGGAGCGATGCGGAAAGCCGGAGTATATGCATGTGCTGAGCATCTGGACGGATGACTCGTGTCTGGAGACGCAGATCGTTGTTAACGGTCTGGATATGACCCTGGAAGAGCGGCAGCTGGTGACGGACATTAAGATCTGCTCGCTGGTCTATGCCATCATGTACAATAACCCGGTCGAAAGTATCCGGATTGTCACAAGAACCGAGGCCGGCGACGTTGCCCGTGTGACTACGGTATTGGAATGACGTGTTGGTCAGACTGGAGAGAACTGCATAACAAAACCGGGAGCGCAGACGTCGTGTCTGCGCTCCCGGAGCATTTATGGGATTGTAAATGGAATGGAGGAGAAAATCAGTCCGTCTGCTGGAACATCAGCGGAAGAGCATTATACATGTCGGTAAACCAGACCTTCCATTCATGCTCGCCTTCGACGTCGACACGCCAGGCGTTTTTCCCTTCTTCCACACGCGGTTCATTTTCCAGAAAGTACTCGTATCCGATTTCCGTATAGTGCTGCTGCGAGAGGTCCTGCGTACCGGCACCGGTGAAAAGGCAGCGGATCGGAAGATCGGCAAATTGTTCATCCTGGATAAGGGAGACCGTCTTCCACGGCTCACCATTACCGGAGAAAGCGGCAAAACTGCTGAAGAGATCAAAATCATACCGCATTCCGCCCTCATAGACGAAGAGCGCGCCGTTGGAGAGACCTCCGATTCCAAAGTGGTCCCGTGCCGCACGAATACCCTCAATGCTGCTGTCTTCCGCGTAGGTGCTGTAATGTTCGACAATATAGGGCAGAATATAAGTGCGGAGTTCTTCCTTCAGCTGATTAATACCCGCGGTCAGACCCTGGCACTGATTTGTTTCCGAAACCGCTCCGACGATGATGCAGGGGCGGGCGAGACCTTTGTCAAAGATGTTGTCGAAGATCACGCGGCCGCACATCTGAATATCGCCATAATCGTAAACGGTGTTCAGCCAGGAGTCCTGGTCGCCGCCATAGCCGTGAACCAGGACAAGCACGTCGTATGGCTTTGTCTCGTCGTATCCGTATGGAAGATAGACGTTGAAGCACCTGTCGTATTCTCCGTTGCCGTAGTTGGCATAAGCGGTAATTTTATACCGGTGCAGCGAGACGGTCCCGGCATGCTCGTTTTCCTGATAGAATTCGTCCGGCAGAAAACCGGTGAGAAACTCCGGCTTCGCACCGCACTCCGCGCAGACACCGTTCCGATAGCTGTGAATATGGACTTCCGGCTCCTCCGAAGTTTCGACAACGAGCTCTGTATAGGGCTCCGATTCGCTTTCCGGTTCTGCGGTAATGAGCGCCGCATCACCATTTTTCACGCCGTCCTCCTCGGGCGGTATCACGGATTCCGGATCCACGACGAGGGAAGCACTGGCGGAATCATCCTCCGTCACGCCCTCTTCCGAGGTCAAGACCGGCAGAGGACTGGCTTCCTCGGGGGTGCGTTCTGTCATGATCCGGGGAAGACGAAGCACAAAGAAGGCGACCAGAACCGCAAATAGAAGCAGGCAGGCCAGCCAGAGAGGGAAAATACTGTTACGCTTTGAATGATGCATGATTTCTCCGTTTCACTTGTGATATAGTTTTTTCGCCTGATAGCGCGGCTCAAACGTCATATTGACGCCGATTTTCTTGAACAGCTCGATGTCCACATGCGACAGAATGACACTGGAATGGGCTTCGCAGCCGCGCAGGGAAGTCAGCTCTTCAATGGCGCGGCCGGCAATGGGATTGGTGACCGCGCAGATCGCAAGTGTGATGAGCAGCTCGTCAGTATGCATGCGCGGATTATGGTTACCGAGGTGTTCCACTTTGAGGTGCTGGATTTGCTCGATAATACTCGGGGTTATGAGCAGCAGTTTCTTGTCGATGCCGGCAAGTGCCTTCAGCGCGTTCATCAGGCAGGCAGAGGCGGCGCCAAGCAGGGAAGTGGTTTTTCCGGTGACGATCTGTCCGTTCGGCAACTCGATGGCCACTGCGGGGCCGCCGGTCTCCTCAGCGCGGGAAAGCGCTGCAGAAACGACGGGCCTGTCTTCGGGTCCTGCCCCCATGGAATTGAGCAGCAGTTCGATTTTTCGCTGCTCCGCGCCGTCGGAAAGCCCCTCGCGCACGGCGCAGGCTGCGGCGTACCAGCGGCGAATGATCTCCTGTTTTGAGGCTTCGCAGCAGGCTTCATCGTCAAAGATGCAGTAGCCCGCCATGTTGACGCCCATGTCCGTCGGGCTTTTATACGGGCTTTCCCCGTAAATCATCCGGAACATTGCCTCCAGAACCGGGAAGATTTCCACATCCCGATTGTAGTTGACGGTAGTCACACCATACGCATCCAGATGGAATGGGTCAATCATGTTCACGTCGTCAAGGTCCGCGGTTGCCGCTTCATAAGCGAGGTTGACCGGGTGTTTCAGCGGCAGGTTCCAGATCGGGAACGTCTCAAACTTCGCGTATCCCGCGATAACGCCGCGCTTGTGCTCGTGATAGAGCTGGCTCAGGCATGTTGCCATCTTGCCGCTTCCGGGACCGGGGGCTGTCACAACGACGAGGCTTCGGGTCGTTTCGATATACTCATTCCGACCGAATCCGTTCTCAGAGACGATCAGCGGAACGTTGGAGGGATAGTCCGGGATGATGTAATGCTTGAACACGCGGATACCCAGAATGCCAAGGCGTTTGATAAACTGATCTGCGGCATTTTGCTCACGGTAGTGGGTGATGACCACGCTGCCGATATACAGGCCGATTTCGCGGAATGCGTCGATCAGACGCAGCGTGTCCTCATCGTAGGTGATCCCGAGGTCGCCGCGGCGTTTGGAGCGCTCAATGTCGTCCGCAGAGAGCACGATGACGATTTCTGCGTCCTCTTTCATTTCCAGCAGCATCTTGACCTTGCTGTCCGGTTCAAAGCCGGGAAGCACTCGGGAGGCGTGATAGTCGTCAAAAAGCTTGCCGCCAAATTCGAGATAGAGCTTGCCGCCGAATTTTGAAATCCGGTCGCGGATGTTCTGGGACTGAAGCTTTACATACTTCTCGTTGTCAAAACCGATTCTGGTCATGTTCCCCCTCCGTTCTGACGTGCGTCACGGGAATAGTGGTGTCGCAGATATGCATTACAAATTGTTATATTACCACAAATGAAGAATTAGAACAAGAAGGAAAATCGCACTTTTTTTCTTCACAACTTTGTGCTATAATTTTAGTTTGTCATAATATGCAATATATGATTTGCAACCTTGTCTGCAAAACAGATTCTGCATGCGAAACATGGAGAATCCGAAACAGACGGAATATAGCGGAGGATTCCATGGGACTTTTTAACAAGCTTTTTGGCAGCTATTCCGACCGGGAACTGAAAAGAATCATGCCGATCGCGAAAGCGGTCGAGGCAAAGGAAGCCGAATACGGAGCAATGACGGATGAGGAACTGCGCGCAAAGACGGAAGAATTCAAACAGCGTCTTGCCGCCGGCGAAACAATGGACGATATTCTGCCGGAAGCTTTCGCAACTGCGCGTGAAGCTGCCTGGCGTGTGCTGGGAATGAAGCCCTTCCCGGTTCAAATCATCGGCGGTATTGTACTCCATCAGGGGCGTATCGCGGAGATGAAAACCGGTGAAGGAAAAACCCTTGTTGCCGTGCTGCCGGCGTATCTCAATGCGCTTGCCGGAAACGGTGTTCACATCGTCACAGTCAATGACTATCTTGCCCGCCGTGACAGCGAATGGATGGGAAAGATTCACCGTTTCCTCGGCCTGGACGTCGGTCTGATCGTTCACGGACTGACGAACGACGAGCGTCGCAAGGCGTACAACTGCGATATCACCTATGGCACCAACAACGAGATGGGCTTCGACTACCTGCGTGACAACATGGCCCTGTACAAGGAAGACATGGTCCAGCGAGGCCATTCCTTCGCCATCGTGGACGAGGTCGACTCCATTTTGATCGACGAAGCCCGTACACCGCTGATTATCTCCGGCCAGGGAGATGAGAGCACCGACCTGTATCGCCAGGCGGATGATTTTGTCAGCCGGCTGAAGAAGGTGGTTTACGCTTCCGTGGACGAGAAAGAAGAGGAAAGCGAAGATCTGGACGCAGATTATGTGGTCGATGAGAAAGCCCGTACAGCTACGTTGACAGCCCGCGGAATTGCGAAGGCGGAGCGCGCCTTCGCCCTGGAAAACCTTGCGGATATGGAAAACGCCACGCTGAGCCATCATATTAACCAGGCGCTGAAGGCGCACGGTATCATGAAGCGTGACATCGACTACATCGTCAAGGACGGCGAAATTATCATCGTGGATGAGTTCACCGGACGCCTGATGCTCGGCCGCCGCTACTCCGAGGGTCTTCATCAGGCCATAGAGGCAAAAGAGCACGTCGATGTTCAGAAGGAAAACAAAACGCTTGCAACCATCACGTTTCAGAACTATTTCCGCCTTTACGACAAGCTGTCCGGTATGACAGGAACTGCAGTGACCGAGGCCGAGGAATTTGCTGCGATCTACAAACTGGATATCATTGAGATTCCGACAAACAAGCCCGTCATTCGCCAGGACTGGCCGGACGTTGTATATCGCAGCGATATCGGAAAGAACAGAGCGATCGTTGATCAGATCGCAGCCTGCTATGAAAAAGGGCAGCCTGTTCTGGTCGGTACGGTATCGATTGAGAAGAGCGAATATCTTTCCTCTTTGTTAAAGCGCCGGGGAATTCCCCACACCGTCCTAAATGCCAAGTATCATGAGAAAGAAGCGGAGATCGTCGCTCAGGCGGGTAAGCTCGGTGCTGTGACCATTGCGACCAACATGGCTGGCCGTGGAACGGATATCATGCTGGGCGGCAACGCGGAGTTCCTCGCCAAGAACGATTTGAAAAAGGCCGGCTATGAGGATGAAGTCATTAACGAGGCCACCGGCTTCGCTGAGACCGAGGATGAACAGATCATTGCGGCACGCGCGCTCTTTGCCGAGCGACTCGCTGCCCACAGAGAAGTCACGAGTGCCGAGGCTGAGAAGGTTCGCGCAACAGGCGGTCTTTTCATTCTAGGTACTGAGAGACATGAGTCCCGACGCATCGACAACCAGCTGCGAGGACGTTCCGGCCGACAGGGCGACCCCGGCGAAAGCCGCTTCTACCTGGCAATGACCGACGACGTTATGCGTCTCTTTGGGTCTGAGCGCGTCATGAACATGATGGATACTCTGAAAATGGAAGAGGATACGCCTCTCGACGCCAAGATGCTTTCCGGCGCGATCGAACAGGCCCAGAAAACGGTGGAGAGCCGCAACTTCCAGACCCGTAAAAGTGTTCTCGAGTACGACGACGTCATGAACCAGCAGAGAGAAATCATCTACGGCGAGCGTCGCAAGGTGCTGGACGGAGAGGATCTGCAGGATCAGATTCACGGCATGATAGAGGAGTTTGTGACATCCAACATCGCAGACGCTCTTACCGGCGGTCACGCTGAAAACCAGCAGCAGCTGGACGAAGCGCTTAAGCCCTTTGACGGCCTGTTCCTGCGCCGCGGGGATTTGAAGCTGGAGAATTTCAAAAGAGCGGATACGAAGGAACTGACAGATTTTGTTCTCAATACTGCAAACCATGTGTATGAGG
>JAEEGL016787329.1_pt1 | contig 11931 bp, 8 predicted proteins | sample 9134231 | NCBI WGS metagenome assembly JAEEGL01 (sample SAMN16246548, study PRJNA631951) | gut metagenome | biome: gut microbiome; feature: rumen; material: fiber-attached | host: Bos | place: Iran: Karaj | collected 2018-10 | reverse complement strand
ATTGTGAATGGTCACGGCTACGACCACAACTGGATACTCAACACTCCTGTTCAGATGAGCAAGTGCTTCGGCAGCCTTTATGACCCCAACACCGGCATCTTCATGGAGATGTTCACCGACCAGCCCGGAGTTCAGTTCTATGCAGGCAACTTCCTCGACGGCAGCTTCGTCGGCAAGAAAGGCGTGAAGTATCCTCGTCGCAGCGCATTCTGCTTCGAGACACAGCACTATCCCGACAGCCCCAATCATCCCGAGTGGCCAAGCACAACGCTCCGTCCCGGCGAAGAGTACATCACCAACACCATGTATAAATTCAGCACGAAGTAAGATTGCTGGTATAGAAACAAAGCAGCGAGCCTGGTTAATGCCAGGCTCGCTTTTTTTCGCAGGCAGGTACATTTCAAAACATAACACGTTATGTTGCCCAACTAAACACGTTAAGTTTGCAAACTAAGCATGCCTAATTTACAGATTAGACGTGCTTAGTTAAAGCAGTAGCTATTTCATCAAGGTCTCGGCAAGCTTGGCCCTGCTTTCACTTAACCAAGACCTTCTTGCCGCCAATGATGTTGATGCCCTTTTGAGGCTTGCTCAAACGCTGGCCTGCGAGGTTATAGATGGCGGCCTCCTCTTCCGTCTCTCCGAGGGGAGAAATTCCAGTCATAACATCTATAAGAGCCTTTACTTGATTCAAGCTCAAGTCATCAGGGCCGAACCAGACAATATCCTCGAACTGCGTCCTGCGTCCTGTCAGGATGAGCTTCAGTGCAGGTGTATTGGTGGAGATGGATTGCACGCCGACCAAAGTTGCATTACAAACTAGAGTGGACATGCGGCTTCTAATTTGCGTAATCTTAGGCTCGGTCAGTTCGTAGTAGATTGTTCCATCCGCAAACTCGTACCTGTTAACGCCGCTGACGGTGAAGCCATAGAGCTTCTCGTTCGAGCCGGCCATCTTAAAGGCAGGATAAGCAATGTCAACTATTCCTGGAGTCTCTGCGGAAGGTGTTATCGTCACGGTTTTGCCTATGTCGTTCGCTTCGTAAAGTGTTCCGTTTGCTGCGGTATATTCCTGCCAGATGTTGCCGGCAAAGTCTTCTGGCTCAGGAGCATCCTCGTACTCTACCACGAGTTCTATGTCGTAGTCGGGCATTGGTGCATCCATCGTCCATGTGCCATCAGCATTCTGTGTGAAGGTGATGTCTTCATACACAGGATCAGGAGCATCCTCGTACTCTACCACAAGCTCTATGTCGTAGTCGGGCATAGGTGCATCCATCGTCCATGTGCCATCAGCATTCTGTGTGAAGGTGATGTCTTCATACACAGGATCAGGAGCATCCTCGTACTCAACCACGAGCTCTATGTCGTAGTCGGGCATAGAGGCATCCATCGTCCAAGTGCCGTCAGCATTCTTGGTAAAGGTGATGCCGTCAAGCACAGGCCCAGAAACATCTTCATACTCAACTGCGAGCTCAATGTCGTAGTCGGGCATCATGCCACCCATCGTCCAAGTGCCGTCAGCATTCTTGGTGAAGGTGAGGCTTTGCCCATAACCCACTATCGAGAGCAAGAGCAGTACCAGCAGTCCTATTATTCTTTTGTATCTCATAATAAGTACTGTCTTGTGGGGTTACTGCTTCTTAACTGCCTTGATGCTCTTGATTTGTTTGCCTGCAGGAATGTTGGCAGGAGTGACTGTGACAGCACTACCTACCTCGACAGAGACGCTGCCGCCACTTGGTGTCTGTCCGTTTACCTTCCAGCCATCGGGAATGTTGGAGACGGTCTTGGTCGTTGGAGTTGGAGGTGTAGTGCCAGACCCTTTGATGACAGCACGAACGGAACACCCCATTCCAGATTCATACATATCATAATGCACATAATAGCTTACAGAATAGAAATATAGCCAATCTGCGTTGTCCTCCACACCAAACGAATTACTAGGATCGTTGTGATAACTCTTCGACCAATAGTAACCATCGCTGCCTGCCTCGCTGAGACCTCCGTCGGTTTGGCAACCCGCAGCGGGCAGGAAAATAAAATTAGTATTGCCGGCTGCTTTTGAAGAAACCTTATAGCCTGCCACACCGCCAAATTCACTATTACCTGATGAACGCCATACCCAAGTGCAATTAAATTCTAATTCTTCTAACTCGTCTTTCGTCGGCATACGCCAATCACCACCCCAGTTTACTGTTGCTGCATCGTGGGCTGCATCGAGGTCTTGCGGTCTTGGTTGCGTGTAATTGTTATAATGATAACTACTCTTCGGCGCAGTCTCGCCCCAAGCAAAGTAATCACCATACTCTGTAGGCGAGTCCGCACCCACGTTGCAGGTTGCCCACAGCATGCCGCTTCGCAGTCCGAGGTCAACATACGCGTGTCCGTTAGCATTCACTTGTGCTTGCATTCCCGTAGCTATCGCCACAAGCGCAAAGAAAGAAATTATCTTGTTCATGATTGCTTAGTTTATGTGTTTCTTATTGTCTATTTTATCAAAACCTTTTTGCCATTGATGATGTTGATGCCCTTTTGAGGCTTGCTCAAACGCTGACCGGCAAGGTTGTAGATGCTCTGTTGTCCGTTGTCTGTTGTCTGTTGTCCGAGGGGAGAAACTCCAGTAACGAAGTCATCAACAACAGCTATTACGGCCTGTACCTGATTCAAGTTTAAGCCATCAGGACCGAACCAGACGGTAACCTCCTGATTGTCGGGTGTTATCATGACAAGCTTCATCGCAAGATTATTCTTTGCCTTGACGCCTTCTAACGTTTTGATGCCAAACTGCCTCGGCAGACCTTTCTTTCCTGTCTTAATGGTGATGGTCTTAGGTTCGAGAAGCAGATAGAATGTGCCGTTTTCTGTCTCGTAAGTGTCAACGCCATCGATGGTAAAGTCCCAAAGGATTGTGCTGGTAGAGGCTTTCAAGGTGAAGCTTTCATAGGTGACACTAACCTGTCTGTCGTCTTCTGCTGAAGGAGTCAGGGTAAGCGTCTCTGCAGTAGGACCTGAAATGGAAAGCTCTCCTGTACGGGGATTAACAATGGCTCCCTGCCAGATGTTGCCTGCAAACTCTTCAGGAGGTTGAGGGAGTTCAAACATGTTAACGAAGAAGTTCCAGTAATAGTTGTTCCTATAAGCATCAAGACAGCCATACGGCACATAGACGTTTATGCTCTCACGGTGTCCTCTGTCGAACGAGTTGTTTTCCATTTCAGGCGGAACTGGCGCTAAACATGTGATGGTAACCAGTGCCGTGCAGCCAGCGAAAGCCTGGAAGCCGATGTAGGTCACCGTCTCGGGTATTGTCACGCTTGTCAGACCAGTGCTTACATAAGGTGTGCAGAAAGCCCTGTTACCAATACGGGTCACTGTATAGGTCACACCATCGTAGGTTACGGTCGAGGGGATGACGATGTCGCCACTATAGCTATTGTACGAATAGTCTTTATACGTTACTTCGACTGTGCCATCGCTCATAATCTTGTAGTAGATGCCGTCAACCTCAAAGTCGTAAGGTATGACAGACTCCATCACTATCCACTCGCCCACAATGGGTGTGCCATCACCCCAAGTGTCGCATACCATGTACTGAACAGGGTTCCACTGCATGTGCTCTGGATCGGGAGCGGTGAATTGCAGAAGGATATTGCCGCTGATAGACTCCCAGTAAGATATGCCGCTGATGGTGTTGCCTCTGCACTTCAAGGTTAGGTTCGAGCTTGGCAGAGTAAGCGGACGATTGTGGTAATAAATCAGCTGAGGACGTGTGTGGCGGTCGCGCTTAGCTACAAGGCCACCATTGGAACCGTCAGCGATTACAGTGAAGTGTGCGTCTTCGCCAACGACATCGATTGTAAGTGTGTCGCTATAGATGCCGTTGAAGCCTGTGGCTGTGAGTGTGGCATCGAAGCTGTTGCCATAGATGGTGGTCTTATCATTGAAGAAGATGCCGTTGGTGCTGGTGTCGGAAGGAGTGCCATTCACAGTAACATTGCCAAACACACATACAACCAATCCACTGATATTACTATATATGCCAGCGCCGTATCCAGTAGAAGCGTTGTTATACGTTCCATTGCCAGTGATGGTGCAGTCCTCGAGGTAAAGGGCGGGGACTTCAGGAATGAACACAGCCGTGCCCTCGCCAACGGGTATATTATTCTTGTTAAATTCGTTAACCTGAATGCCTCCTATCCACAAACTGTAAGAATCTGCTTCCTGAATATTGTTGAAGTTCTTCCAGTGGTCGGCAGTCTGATAGGCAGGTACAGAGCCTGTGGGCACAAAGAGCGTTGCCGAGTAGCTGGAGAAGGTATTGCTCTCTATTGTCGGAGGTGTTGTGGCGTGACATTTAATTCTCTCTAATGCCTGGCAAGCAGCGAAAGCCTGATTGCCGATGCGGGTAATACTGGCAGGGATGGTCACCTCTTTTAACTCAGTGCAACCATATATAGCTTTTGTGCCTATAGCTGTCACATTATAGCTTGTACCTTCGTACTCTACCACCTTAGGAATCGTTATCTGTCCACTATAGCTGTTGTAGTTATTGTCCTTATAGGTTACCTCAACAGTGTTTAGGTTCGTGGTTTTATAATAGATGCCGTCTACTTCAAAGGTGATTGGTATAATGGAGAGGTAGCCAGGGTTCGATGTGCCTTCGTCAACATGGGCATAGGTCTTGTCAAGTGCCGATTCGTTGTATGTAGTACCTTGCATGCCCGTAATCTTTGTGCAGCCCATGAACATATTCTCGGATTTGTTGACATTCTCCGTAGTCCAGCCTGAACCGATGTAGATTGTCTCAAGATTGCTGCAACCCTTAAACATGCTGCCCATCTCCGTTACCTCTGCTGTATTGAAGCCGCTCAAGTCAAGGCTCTTTAAGCTTGAGCACATAAAAAACATGCCCTCCATGTTTGTCACCCCATTGGTGTTCAAGTAAGAGAGACCAGTTATGGATTCAAGGTTCGTCATGTTGGAAAACCATAGACGAAGACTATTAAATTGAACATTGGCGAACGAGGCATCAATCACAATCCTTTTTATATCCTCTCCTTTATGCGCCCATAAGTTCTGATATTCGTTATTTGTCCATACTCTAAATACTTCTCCATGACAAGTTTGCCATAGATCATCGTAACGGAACCACATCGTGCCATCTGACATAAATTCAACGTATGGTTCTACCGGCGTAGTGCTGCAAACAGGGCGAACGCTAGCGCCATCGCAGCGAATATTAGAGGCAACTTTATAGGAATTTGATTTGATTTGTAACTGCTCAGCGTAATGTGGATAAGGGTCAATCGTGTCAAGCGAACGCGACCAATAATTACCTGTTTCGCCTGCTTCTGTACGATAACGATCTGTTACCCAGCCACCAAAAGGCAGGAAGATTTGGTTAGCATTAGTCCTGCTTGTTATGAGTATACCTTGCACACCGTTCCGATTAGCCAAGCCTTTCACTGTATAGTCGTCATTAATCAGTTCACTCAACTGTTCCGTGCTGGGCATCTGCCATCCTTCGCTCCAACTCGCAGTAGCAGCATCATCTTCCGGCAACAACTCAACGAGGTTGTCTGTAAAGCCGTTATAACCGTATTCACTATTCGTGCAGTACTTAGTCAATGTGGATGCTGAGCCTTTGCAGTACTTGTATTTGTCCCAATTGTATACGCTCTTCGGCTCTGTCTCGCCCCAGGCGAAGTAGTAGCCATAATCTTCAGGGCTGTTGGCACCAATGTTACAAGTTGCCCAAAGTGTGCCAGAAGGCAAGCCGAGGTCGACGAACTCGTGCCCATTCAGGGAATTATCCCATGCTTTTACGCTTGATGCTATCGCCATCAAGGCAAACAATAAGGTATAAATCTTTTTCATGACTTTGAAGATTATTAGTGGGTTAGTTTTAATGTTTCACGCCACAAATATACGAAAAATATTCTAAAGTCAAAGCATAAGAGCTAAGAAATTAGCAACACAAAGTAAAATGCAACCCCTTCTATACCTTATCCCGAGGAGGAAGACCACGTTATGTTTGTAATCGTAACACGTTAAGTTTACCAACTAGGCGTGCCTACTTCGGAGATTAGTTGTGGCTAAATAAAAAAGAGAGCGTGCTCTTCCTACTTGAAGAACACGCTCTTGTCTGTTTTTAGGGTGCCTAGTCGGACTCGAACCGACGACATTCAGAACCACAATCTCTCTCCTGTAAGTCTCTATCCAGTTGGTTGTCACCTTGTTAAAGAACTCTTATATTGCTCTTCGGTAAACTATAGGTAAACATCTAATGCAAACCTCAGAACTTTTGCAAAGGTCGTGATTATTACTCAAAGTTGCAAATATCTGGTGTTAAAAATGCAAAAGGGGAGTGAAATAATCATATATCATCAATTCCTAAATAATAGAGATTCCTTGAAATCCGAAACTATGTGAAAATGCAAAGTGGCACACCACTAGAGTTCTCTCTTGTGATGCACCACTTATAGATTATGGAGTCCTCCACTCCGTTTCATCTGGTTCTGATAAATCCAAGTTGGACTCCTTGCTGAAATATCTGATAAAGTTCAAGTAAGGTGTTTTCTGGAACTTATTGACGATAGCCTTGTTCACCGCCTAATTCTTTTTAATGAAATAGTCTTCGAGTGTCCCATCTATTTCTATCTTGTAATAGTCCAGCCATATCTAAGCTATCTCCTTGCTCCACACGCACCACTCACCATAATGGTAAAGTTCCTTTGGTATCAAAGTATGTATGAACGTCTCATCTTCCATTTCTCCATTTCGTAAGTCAAGTATTTGAAACGATGGATTGTGTGTAAGATATGTCCTCATCCTTGAAAAGAGAGCTTTTGAATCTTTTGAAAAGCCAACTTTGCAGTAGTTACCGCTCTTAATGAAATATAGCATGGTACAATTAAAAATGAAATAGCATATCGCCTAGTTCATAGCCGTTGACTTTTTTCCCATCAACGTACTTGCAGCATCTTTCAACATGGTATATGTCACATTGTTTAATCTGAGTGGCTTTGGGAGATAATGCAATGTCAAGTCTCTGGAATTGCTCTTTAAGTAAGTGCTTCATCTCATTATCGCTGATGAAAGCCCCCTTTTTATAGATTGCTCTGAAAGCCTGCTGAAGTTTCTTCTTGCTCTCTACCTTTTTCAGCATCTTCTCCTTGTTCCAACGACAACTGTTCATTTCTGTCTCTTTAAGGTATCGTTTGATGTCCTTGAACTCAGGATGTTCTGTTTCGTACTGCTCTGATGGATGCTCTATGTAGTTTTTAAGTAATTTCTCATACGAAATCGTTACAGCCTGTGCAAGTTGTAAATCAAACTTGTCCCAGTATTTTTGTTTTGCCTGCACAAACTTCTCAGACTTATTATAGGCAGCTCTCAGATTTATTCCATCTTTGTATGCCTCCCTAATCTTTTGCTTCCTGATAAAAGCTTTCTTCTTTAACTCATTGCGGACTAAACGGCCTTCTTCTATAGACAATATGTCGTTCTCGATATTGACCCTCTTGATGAGTGCGTGCAGTTCTTTCTCATCAGCTTTCTTTTGCAGAGACAACAATCGTACTGCGGCATCCTCTTTCCTGCTCATTTCCGCTTCAAACTCTTCTTTTGACATGACACTGTTATTTGTGGAATAGATGTGCACCATCGTATTTCGGAAGATATTATGGAACTCCTCATTCTCTCTTAGCCTGCCGCTTATTTGTTCCATGGTTGTACTTATATCCACTAGTGTTTGAGTCCTATGGACATCGCTAGCAACGATAATGAGACCATTGTTTGAAAAAAGGTTGCATCCTTGGAAACTCTTCTTTGTAAAGAAATTGATTTTCTTGTTTGGAGCAATGGCAGATTCTTGTTTGTATCTTCCAAGTATTAGCCTGTTTCGTTGTCTTTGGGCGCAACAGACCTTCACATCATCTTCTTCTAATTCAAGAGTGTCAATGACCTGTTTAATTGTGGTTACTGAATTTAAAAAGATAAACAATTGTTCTACTTTCTTTATTTCTCCGCTAACATCAGGCAAAAATATCCCTTCTTCTTTAAAGGAACGAATCAACTTCGCAAGACCTAAGGGAAGGCAAGTTGCTTTAACCTTCTTCACTATGATAGATAAGCCAGGTGTCCATGTTATCTTGTAGTGGGGTAGGTTCTTTAAGAAGTCTATTTCAAAATCTTCATCTATTGGAGTTGCAGAAAGGAATGTGTAATGCATGAATTTCTGTATATTCCACCACATTCGCATGATAGCAGATTCTCGATAATCCATATCCTCTAGAATAAGATGATATTCATCTATAAGGATTTTCCAATTATCTGTGTTGTCTCCCATCCATTCAAGGAGCTTGTCTAAACTGTCATAGGTAACGGCAATTTTACAAATCTTGTGTTCCTTGATGTACTTGTGGTATTGGTACTCTCTAACTCCGCCATAGCACTTGAAGACTTCGTATTTGTTATTCTTATCTGCTGCAATGCTGTCCACTAAGTCTCTGAATGGACACACAATGATATAGTTGTATCTACAGTTTGCTGCAACGTATGTACCGCCAACATCTGTTTTTGTCTTGTTGACTATGCCATGAGGCAAGCCATCTTGAAATTCTGGAAGCTCACTAAGGTATCGGGCTTCTCCGCCATTAATGGTTTTAATCATATTTAGATGATATATGAGGATTAAAAGAAACTATCTCCTGACACTGAAATCATCTTCATTTCTTGGAACAGAAAATTTTTCATGCTTTTATAGGGTAGCTTTGAAAAAAAGTGTTCTATGTGAGGCAAAACAAAAGACGCCATAATGCGCCTCTTGTTCCCCCATATATCTGAAACTTAAAGTATAAAGTATCTCACAGCGATTTTATTGTCATTTTTTGTTTTGTCAATTCACTAGGCTCTGTCATTTTTCTGGCTTCAATAGCAAATCGGAAATGCTATGTGTTGCTGCCTAAAGTGCTTTTCTGTATTGTACTATAATTGTGCTGATTCCCTCTTACTTTTCAAAAGAGGAAGTATGTCCAATTTCAAGTGAATTATGTCTGTGCTCTTTCCCAGTGAAATAAGCACTAATTTGGGGACAGAACATTTTTCTTATCTTTATAGGGTAGCTCTGAAAAATTCTGTTCTACAACCCTGAGAAGACAAAGGAACACCATTTATAGATGCTCCCTTGTCCATCATTGCAACTAAACTAATATATCATTGTTTAGCCCAATCTCAAAATTAAAAAATGTTAATTTGCCAGATTTGCTAAAAGCGTGACATTTTCTCGGAAGGGTATATAAATCGAATAATCCTTTAGAAATGTCACCTTTCAAGTTCTTTAATCGGGTTGATATAGAAGAGGACTTGCTGAGGTTCCCATCTCCAATCTCCTTGTGTTTTGAATAACGACGTGGAACTAAATACTATTTATAGGGAATAATTGTTTAAACCAATCAAGGAATGTATTTTTCCATTGGCGGCTTTCTGGACTCCCCTTTGTGTCAGAAGCCCCAAAGCCATGTCCTCCTGTCTGGTATTGTATATATAGATGTGGAACTTCCTTCATCGTAAGAGCAGAATCAAGTAATTCTGAATTACGATAGTCTACTATTGGGTCATCTTTACAATTCAGTAAAAACACAGGAGGGCAGTTTCGTGGGACATGTTTTTCCAATGATAACTTATCTTTTAATAACTCATTTTTGACTTTTGAATCTCCTAAGAGTCCTCTTCTTGACCGTTTGTGGACACATTCCTGCGTCATTGTCACAACAGGATAAACACAGGCTATAAAAGCAGGCCAATCACTTTTGTCGAACAGCTCTACCGAAGACATTACAAGATGTCCTCCTGCTGAGAATCCCATCAAGCCAATTTTATTAATGTCGATACCATAGTTGCCAGCATTAGCCCTTACATGGTTTAATGCTTGTCTTAAATCGTTTTGGGCATCAGGATAGCGATTCCCTCTAAAGATATAACGATAATGGGTCACAAAGGCAGGGACATAAGCTGTGCGATAATGTAAAACAAATGTTGATATCCCAATCTTCTGCAGCCATTCTGCCACTAATCTACCTTCATTGTAAGTGTCATGCCAGAAATAGCTACCGCCAGGACAGATTATAATAGCAGGGTTATCAGTGCCACTGGCCAAGAATAATTTCATCTCTACATTTTTACGGCATGAAGTGCCCTCCCATATGTTTACTTGAGCAAAAGTTGAAGAAAAGAATATCAAAGACAATATAAGTATGATTAACTTGTGCATTTCTCAACGATAAAAGCCCAACCACCCAATGAAAAAAAGTTGAGTGGCTGGGCACTTGATGTGTTTTTATAAATTTAATTATTCTTTTTTGTTTTGCTTCTTTTGCTGCTTCAGATAATCTTTTAGATACTCATTAAGGTCTTCTCCGAGGTTTTCAAACAGTCCTATCAGCCTTCCAATCTGTTTATAGCTATCCTCACCTTGTAATTCGTTAAAACTTAGGATAAGCAGCACTTCATCAGTTTTTTTATCTCGTAGTTCAAGTTCTCCATTTGCCTCTGCTGTTCCACCACTCATACCTTTCATTGGAGTCCATTTAACAGAACCTCCGAAATCAACCACACCAAATCGCAGAATTAAATGGTAATCTTTTCCAAGTTTTGTAAGTTTAATTGCTTTATCCATTTCGTCATTGAACTTATCACGAAACTCGCCATTACATTTTATGGAATCCCTCTCTTCCCAATCTTTCAACCACTTGTCGCCGTCTTCGTCTCTGCTAATCATCCAATCGTGAAATGATAAGTCAAAATCATGGTCCTTGCCTTCAGTAACCATCATTTGAGAATAATCAATCTCAAAAGATGCTGTCTTCTTCTCTTGTAAAAGGATGAGAGGGTCCCCTTTTTTAACGGTGAACTTAGCTGTCTTAGCACATGCTATGCCAGAAGCAGCCATGCACAAAGCAAACACACATACACTTTTCATTAGAAATGATGTTCTTTCCATAATATAAATAGTTTAAGAATGCCAACTCAATCCCAAGAAGAAAGCGGATTATTGTCTAAGAGTGTGGGACTTATTGAAGATTCAATCACTCTGTTTAATTAACCGAATAGTGCTCCAAACAGCCAAATGAATGCAAAAATAATTAATCCGAAGATAAATATCCGAATGAGTATTTGGGCACAACCAATGCCTCCCACAATTGCGCCGCCCATTGCTCCAGAACCACGTTCTCCGTCATCGGAGCTTAAGAAACCTACCACTGCTCCAATAACGATTGCGATAATAAGAACTGTTAACCACATAATTTATAGCATTATGGCTAACCAATCCCCAGAAGTCAGCGGTTAAACATAGCAAAAGGCGTGGGAACTATCAACTTATTACCTACTTTGGCTCTGGACTGCCCTGATTGAATAATAAGCAAAAGCCCACGCCAAAATGATATAATAAGTCCCAAAGGGAATAAAATATCAAACTGCGTGGGCGTTCCTGCTCATCACCTTCAATCAAGAATTGTCCAGATTCAAGTAGAGGCAACTTGCTAAACGCCCTGTCTCTGCTAACTACCAAGTAGTCGCTTTGACATTACAAAAATAGTAAATTGACGAATAGCATGGCAAGAACTTGCTTATAATTTAAGATTTTTTAAAGATTGTGATTGTCCTTTATCCTTTAAGGCGTTGTCCTTTGGGAACCTCTAAAGATTAATTTAAACACACTTGTTCTTTGAACACATTAGAAAGACAAGAGGACACCACTACCTTATATATATAAGTAAGTGATGTCCTCCGCTCTATCAACTAACCAAGAAACCATTGGTATGTTGAATCACCGTGCAGGGCATTGTTAATCCCTACGGCAACATCTGTAGCATTAACGGCTCTCTGTAGATAAGTGTCAATGTAACTGGACTTGTTGGACTCAGT
>JAEEGL015383278.1_pt1 | contig 11931 bp, 6 predicted proteins | sample 9134231 | NCBI WGS metagenome assembly JAEEGL01 (sample SAMN16246548, study PRJNA631951) | gut metagenome | biome: gut microbiome; feature: rumen; material: fiber-attached | host: Bos | place: Iran: Karaj | collected 2018-10 | reverse complement strand
GCTGGCGTCGAAGTAGTCGAGGGCGATGTGCACCCGGCCTTCGAGGCCCCCGCAGCGGACGATCTCCCGGGCGATCTCTCGCGTCTCGTCGTCGAAGAGGACCACATGGTCGCTGTCCCAGCGGATTGGGCGGGTCACATGCAGCGCGATCTCCGGGAAGAAGGCGAGGAGGGCAGGGATCTTATCCGACACCACCTCCGTGGGGTGGTAGTGGCCGTTGTCCATGAGGGGGATGCACTTCTCCCGGTTCATGGCCGCGTAGCTGAGGGCGAACTCGCCGCTCCCTACGGTGTAGGCCTCCACGCCGATGCCGAAGACCTTGCTTTCGATGCAGGGCTTCACCTTCTCAAAGTCATAGGGCTCGCTCAAAATGGCGTCGATGCTTTCCTTATAGCGGACACGAGGCCCCAGCCGGTCGCCGGGCACGTCCTTGAAACCGTCGCCGGTCCAGATGTTCATCACGCAGGGCTGGCCCAATTCCTCGGCTAAGTAGGTGGAGATGCGGATGCAGGCCTTGCCATGGTCGATCCAGAACTTCCGGGTGACCTCGTGGGGGCTGGACAACGTCAGGGGGTCGCAGTTGGGATGGGAGAAGAAGGTGGGGTTGAAGTCGCACCCGAGACCCCGGGCTTTGCAGAATTCCACCCACTTCTCAAAGTGCTTTGGCTCCAGCTTATCCCGGTCCGCCCACTGGCCGTCCTCAAAGATGGCGTAGCTGGCGTGGAGGTTCATCTTGGGGGTGCCGGGGATCAGGGAGAGGACCTTATCGAGGTCCGCCATCAGCTCCTCCGGGGTCCGGGCCCGGCCCGGGTAGTTGCCGGTGGTCTGGATGCCGCCGGTCAGGGGCTTGGTGGGGTCCGTGTCGAAGCCCCGCACGTCGTCCCCCTGCCAGCAGTGCAGGCTCACGGGCACGGTCTTCAGCCGCGCCATGGCCCCTTCCACGTCCACGCCGTAAGCGGCGTACTTCTTCATTGCTTCCTGATAGCTCATGGGTTTACCTCCATACAATTTTTCGCTGGTAAGGGCGGGACGGGCAAGCCCGCCCCCTACGGGTTCATGCGTAAAACGATCGCATTCCGTTGCAGGGGAGGGGCTTGCCCCTCCCGGGGAAAACGCGGCTCGTGCCTTGGGCGTAGGGGCGATTCACGAATCGCCCGCTTGTTCCATTTGAATCTTCAAATTTCCCAACGCCGTGGCCTCGATGGGCAGGGCGACGACCTGCTTGCCGGTGGCCACCTCGGTCAGACGGTTCAAAAAGCCGTTCCTGGCCCCGCCGCCCACGATGTACAGCTGGTCATAGGGTCTCCCCGTGTTGCGCTCCAATTCCTCGATGGCCCTTTGGTAGCTCAGGGCCAGGGAGCGGTAGGCACAGCGGAAGTAGTCGCCGATGGCCCGGGGCTTCTCCGTCAGCGCACCGTCAAAGGCTGCGGTCATGCGCTCCGGGGCTAGGAAGACGGGCGCATTGGCGTCCACGGTCCCGGCAAAATCGCTCTCCTCCGCCTCGGCCACGATCTCCCCCCAGGGCTTCTCGGGGCACAGCTCCGCCCGCAAGCGGTTCACCAGCCACATGCCCATGATGTTCTTCTGGTACCGGTTGTACCCCACGCCGCCCTCGTTGGACCAGTTGGCGGCCCGGGAGGCTTCGTCGGTGAGGGGCGTCTTCGTCTTGACCCCCAGCAGGGACCAGGTGCCGCTGGAGATGTAGGGGGCGCCCCCGTCCATAGGGATGCCTTCCACGGCGGAGCCGGTGTCGTGGGTGGCGCAGAGGACCACCCGAATGCCCTCATATGCCCCGATCACCGTCCCCGGCTGCTGGAGCTTTTGGAACAGATGTTCCGGCAGCCCCAAGGCCCGGACGATGGCGGGATCGTATTCGCCCGTTTCGGCGCTGACCATGCCGCCCGTGGTGGCGTTGGTGTACTCGTGGGCTTTGACGCCCGTGAGCCGATACATCAGGTATTCCGGGATCATCAAAAAGTCCGTGACCCCGGTGAGCCGCCCGGCCAGCTTGTCGGCGTACAGCTGGTAGACGGTGTTGAAGGGCTGGAACTGGATGCCGGTGCGGCGGTAGAGCTCTGAAAAGGCCATGCGCCCATGGACCTCAGGGATGGCCGCCTCGGTCCGCCCGTCCCGGTAGGCATATACGGGATATACCGTCTTGTCGCCCCGGAGCAGCGCGTAGTCCACGCCCCAGGTGTCGATGGACAGGCTCGTGATCTCGTGCTTTTTCTGGGCCGCCTCGATGCCCGCTTTCACATGGCCCAGCAGGGCGTCCATGTCCCAAACAAGATGCCCGTCCTGTTCCGTGACCCCGTTGGGGAAGCGGTACACTTCCTCCGTTTTCAGCTGGCCGCCCTCGCGCCAGCCCATGATGTGCCGGCCGGAGGAGGCGCCGATGTCGATGGCCAGATACTTTTTTGGCATGGCTTATTCCTCTGTAAAGGCCCAGGTGCCCGCGCCTACGGTCTCGGTGCGGCCCGAGGGCAGGATGATCTTCGCCTCGCAGTTGGCGGGGACGGCGACGGTGTAGACCGTCGCTCCCTCTCTTCTCTCCCACCGGCTCTCGATCCGGCCGAAGACGCTGGTGTAGCCGGCCTGGGCGTGGGTGAGGCTGCCCCCGGGCAGGGGCGCCACGGTGAAACGGTTCTCCCCGTCCACCCGGATGCCGCACATGGTGGTGAAGAGCCACTCCACCACGGCCCCCTTCGAATAGTGGTTCAGGGAGCCGATGCCGCCCTCCCTGCTGTTGGGACCCTCCCAGGCCTCCCAGATGGTGGTGGCCCCCGCCTTGGGCATGGAGAGCCAGCCCGGGACCTCCTCGTTCTCCAGCAGCCGATAGGCGGCCTGGGGGTCGATGTCCGCCAACACGTAGAGGATCAGGGGCGTGGAGAGAAAGCCCGTGCCCAGCCGCCAGCGGTAGTGCTCCAGGGCCTCCATGAGCCGCTTTTGGGCGTAAGCCGTCTGCTTCTCGTCCAGCAACTCGAAGTACAGGGGCCGGACCAGCCGGGCCTGCTTATCCGTGTCCAGGGCGTAGGCGTCGGTCCTGACCAGCTCCCGGTAGGCCCCTTTGCAGCCGTCCGAATAGGTCTGGAACTCCTGGGCGTCCGCCTCGTGGCCCAATCGTTTCGCAATCTGCGCCATGAGCCCCAGCACATAGCAGGTGTAGGCCGTGGACACCTCCGGGTGGGGGGCCACGAAGTCCTGCCAGCGGAAGCCGCCGCCCACGTCCGCGGGCTCGGCCCACTCGCCGTAGCTCTGGCCCTGGTTGACGAAGTACTTTTTGGCCTCGGGGCTCAGCTTCACGTGCTCGGCGAAGAAGGGCATGTTCTTGCCGCAGCGGCCCTCCATGAACCGGGCGTATTTGGCCATGCCGTCATAGAATTCTTTCAGGATGGCGTCGTCCCGGTTGATCTGGGCGTACCGCCAGGGGATCAGCACCCCCATGTCGGACCAGCCCACGGAGCCGTTCATGGTCCACATATAGAAGTCCGCGCCGCCGTCGGGGGCGATGTGGGGGAGGCGGCCGTTCTTCTTCTGCCAGTCGAAGACGTCGCGGAGGTACTTCTTCGCGAAGGGCGCGAAGTCGAAGAGGTAGGACGCCGTGGTGAAGAACAGCTGGGCGTCGCCGGTCCAGCCGTGGCGCTCCCGGGTGGGACAATCTGTCGGAATGTCCATGTGATTCCCTTTGGCGGACCAGAGGGTGGCGTCGTAAAACCGATTCAACAGCTCGTTGGAGCTGGCAAAATCGCCGGTGCGCTCGAGATCGGAGTAGACCGCGATGGATTCGATGTTCTCTGCGTCCAACTCCACGTCCGTGTCCACCTCGGCATATTGGAAGCCGAAAATGGCGAAGGTGGTCTTGTACTCGTTCAGCCCCTCGCCGCAGGTGTATTCGATCTGCTGGAGCGGCGTGGTGACGCCCTTGCGGGAGAGCTGGATGTTCTTCAGGGTCAGGTTCCCCTCCCCGTCCAGCATCTCGCCGAAGCGCCAGACCATCCGCTGGCCCAATCGGGCGGGGAGCCGAAAGCGCACATAGCCCGCCATATTCTGGCCGAAGTCCAGGAGCTTTTTGCCGTTGGGGGCGGTGGTGATGACTGGGTGAAAGGTCTCGTGCTCCGTGACGGGCACGTTGTTCGCTGCCGTGGGCGTGACGCCATGCTTCGTCTCCCGGGCCCTGCCCGTGTACATGGGCGTGCGGAAGGCTTCCACGATCTCCCCGTCCTTGTTGTCGGCCAGGCGGATGGGGCCGTCGTTGGACCAGGCCCAGGAGGAATCGGTGCCGATCACCTGGCGGCTGCCGTCGGTGAAGGTGATCTCGAGCTGCAGCAACAGCTTGGTCTCTGTGCCGTACTGGTTCTTCCGGCCCCAGGCCCCGCAGCTCCCCCGATACCAGCCGTCGGCAAGCTGGCAGGTGAGCTCGTTCTCGCCCTCATGGAGCAGGTCCGTCACGTCGTAGGTCTGATACTGGATGCGCTTGCGATAGTCCGTGTACCCGGGGGCCATGACGAAGTCCCCCACCCGCTGCCCGCCCAGCTTCGCCTCGTAGAGGCCGCAGGCGGTGGCGTAGAGCCGGGCCTTTGCCACGGGCCGGTCCAGGGCGAAGACCTTGCGGAAGCAGTCCACGGGGCAGCGTTGCTTTTTGCCGGGGACGTAGTCGCCGGTGATCCATGTGGCGGCCCAGTCAGTCTTATCCAAAAGGCCCATCTCAAAGAACCCTTCGGCCCAGTCCCCGGGCCGGTCGTGCTCGTCCCACAGGCGCACCTTCCAGGTGACCCGCTCCCGGCTCGTGAGGGGCAGGGGGTACTCTGCGTGCATCTCGTCGCTCTCCACCTTCCCGGACTGCCACTTCTTGGTGACGATCTCGTAGACTTTTTGCTTCACGCCCCCCTCAGCGTTCCACATGAGCCGGGGATTCTGCACATCGATGCCCAGGGGATCGAAGAGATGCTCGGTTTTCAAACGGATGGCATTCATACTACGCTTGCTCCTTCCCCTCGTGCCGGGCCTTGATCTCAGCCTGCTCCCGGGGCAGGTCCTTCTCCACGTTCAGGAAGAACAGAATGATGGCGAGGGCGATGCCGGTGAAGACCTCCAATCCCACGAAGGCGAAGGAGATGACCCAGTTGACGCTGTGGGGCTGGGCGAGAGCCACGGTCAGAGCGCCGTCCGCCGCGGGCTTCAGGGTCTCCAGGGCCACCTGGGCCGCCCAGCCGTTGGCCGCCAAGGTCTCGGTGGCCTCCGCCACGCTCCGGGCGGCGAAGGGCGCGATATAGCCGGCCTTGGCCAGCATCCAGTTGAAGACGCCGGTCATGATGCCCACCATGGCCACGGCGATGATGTTGTAGATGGACATGGCCGCGCCGTCGATGCGGATGTCGGTCTTCCATTCCAGATGATCGAGGCAGTCGGCGAACAGGGCCATGAACACATAGGCGCAGGGGAGGCCGCCGATGTTCTTGATGAACTGACCCACCAGCACGATCCACATGGTGTGGGGGAACAGCCAGCAGATGAGGGAGCCCAGGGAGTAGAGTAAAAAGCCGATCATGGTGACGGTCCGCTTGCCGAACTTCTTGGCCAGGGGCCACACCGCGAAGATGCCGATGCCCATGGGGATGCCGCCGATGGCGGAGACCATGGTCTGGGTGATGCCGTCGTTATAGGTGCCCAGCACGTAGTTGCAGTAGTATACGAGGCCGATGTTCTTGATGGTGCTGCCCACGGTGTACAGCAGGAAGTACACGTACATGAGCACCATGTACCTGTCGGTGAAAAGCATCTTGAGCTGCTGCCCCAGGGGAAGGGGGGCGGCTTTCTCGTCCTTCTTTTCCTCGGTGACCCGTTCCTTGGTGAAGAAGTATTCAAGGAGGGTCAGGGGCAAAGCCACGATGGCCAGGATGGACATGAGGGTGATCCACTTGCTCTTATCCACGCCGATCATGGGCATGATGACCATGGGGAACAGGAGGGCCACCAGGATGCCGCTCATCATGATGGTGGTGATCTGGTTGAACACGGAGAGACCGCCCCGGTCCGTGCCGTTGCGGGTGGAGAGGGGCACCATGAGGCCGTGGGACATGTTGAAGATGGTATAGGCGAAGGAATAAAAGAGGTTGTAGGAGATCATGACCCACAGGGCCTTCACGGTGTCGCTGCTTTCCGGCACGGTGAAGAGCAAGATGCCGGTGACGGGCACCAAAAAGGCGGAGAGGAACAGCCAGGGCCGGGCCTTGCCCTCCTTGGTCCGGGTCCGGTCGATGATCTGGCCCATGACGATGTTGGTGATGGCGTCGATGATCTTCGACACGATGGGGAACACCGTGAGGAACACCCCGCCCCAGAGGGGGGTCAGGTTCAGCACGTCCGTGTAGTAGACGTTGAGATAGGTGGCCAGCACCGCATTAAGGAGCAGCGCCCCGGCGGGCCCCAGCAGGTAGCCCAGCCACTTTTCCTTCTTGGTAACTTCCGGGGATTTGACCAGACTTGCAGGCAGTTTCATTTTATTCCCTTCCCTTTTTACGTGGTTTTGCCGGTTTTGCTTGCTAAATTGCCGCGCCGGCCGCGGCAAAGGCAAAAGCTGCATGGTTTGAAAATCCCTTTTTCACACCATATCCTCCTTCGGCAGCTTGGGTACGTCGATCTTTTTCAAAAAGCAGCGGGCGCCTCGGATCAGGTGTCCGTTGGTCAGTTCCACAAAGCCCTGGGCAAAATTGTAGGGCATGGACTTCCCGGCGGTCATGGACATGGACCGGGGAGAGTTGCTCTCCAATATCTGCCTGAGGAAGAAGGCCCCCTTCCGCTTGTTGTCCTTCTCGGGGCCGTCGGAGAGCTTTTCGGCCGCCTTTTCCTGCTTGTCCGCCACGGAGAGGACGGCGCCAAAGAGGATGCGGCCCATGAAGCTCTGCTTCAGGTCCGTGAACCGGGATTCCAGCGTCACGGGGTAGGCGGGCCGGGGGGCGGGGACCGCATAGGTATCGGGATAGACTTTCTCGTCTTTAGGTTCCGGCGTGATGGTGACGGTCCTCGATTCGCCGGGGGCCAAATACACCTTCTCAAAGCCCCGGAGCTCGCCATTCAGGAACAGCATGCACACCTCACCGCCGAAGCGGGCGCCGGTGTTGGCCACAGTCTGGGTATAGGCGTTCCCGTCCCGGTTCCATGCGCTGTGCTGGAAGGTGGTGTAGCTGAGGCCGTGGCCGAAGGGATAGCGAACGGGGACGTTGTGCTTTTCGTAGTACCGGTAGCCCACCTCCGAGCCCTCGGCGTACACCTCGTCGATGCCCTGGCCGAAGGAAGCGTGGCCGGGCACGTCCTCGTAGCGAAGGGGCCAGGTCTCCGCCAGCTTGCCGGAGGGGTTCACCTCCCCGAACAGGAGCCGCGCCGCCGCCGTGCCCCCGTTCTGGCCGGGCAGGTACAGGTTGAGGATGGCGCTGACCTTGTCCGCGAAGGGCAGCTCCACGGGGGCGCCGCCGAAGAGGACCACCGCCACCCGCTTGCCTGTGTCGCAGAGCCGGTCGATGAGCTCCAGCTGGTCATGGGGCAGCTGCATATCCGCCCGGTCGCCGCCCTCGGATTCGTATTCATCCGTGAGCCCGGCGAAGACCAAAATGGTGTCGCTTTCCTCCAGGGGAAGGGACCGAATGCCCCGGGCTGCGAAGGCGTCGGCGGGGGCGGTGACCTTCGTGGGATGGATCATGGAACTGCCCGCCCCCTGGTAGCGCATGGTCTCGAACAGGTCCCCGGCCATATGCAGCTTCTCCCGGCCGGTGAGGGGCAGTGTGCCGTCGTTCTTCAGCAGGACCGCGCTGTCCGCGGCGATCCGGGCAGCCAGCTCGTGGTGGCCGTCCCAGTCCACGGGGCCGTCGTCCGCGGGCTGCACATACTGGTCCACCCAGCGGAAGATGCGGCCGCAGGATTTGTCCAGGTCCCCCATGGGCAGGGAGCCGTCAGCCACGGCGTCCAAGATCCAGCGGCGGCAGATGGCGGTGTCCCCGGGCATCTCCAGGTCCATGCCGGCCTTCAGGCCCGCCACCCGGTCCCGCACCGCGCCCCAGTCGCTCATGACCACGCCTTCAAAGCCCCACTCGTCCCGGAGGATGTCGGTGAGCAGCCACTTGTTTTCGGAGCAGAACACCCCGTTGATCCGGTTGTAGGCGCACATGATGGTGGCAGGCCGGGCGTGCTTCACGATGTATTCGAAGGGTTTGAAATAGAGGGTGCGGATGGTGTTCTCGCCGGCCACGGAGTTGCCCATGAACCGGTAGTTTTCGGAATTGTTCAACGCGAAATGCTTCACGGACACGCCCACGCCCTGGGACTGGACCCCATTCACCTCCGCCGCGCCCATGACGCCCGCCAGCAGGGGGTCCTCGGAATAGTACTCGAAGTTCCGGCCGCAGAGAGGGTTGCGCTTCAGGTTGACCCCGGGCCCCAGGAGGGTGTGGACCCCGTAGTGGCGGCACTCCTTCGCGATGGCCGCGCCCAGGTCATAGGCGTTCTGGGGGTTCCAGCTGGAGGCCACGCAGGCCGCCGTGGGGAAGGCCGTGGCGGGCTCGCTCTCGGAGACGCCGTTGTCCCCGGAGCCCTTCTGCTTCCTGAGGCCGTGGGGGCCGTCGGACATGCACAGGCTGGGGACGCCCAGCCGGGGGATGGGATTGGTGTACATAAAGTCCGTGCCCGCCACCAGGGCCGCCTTCTCCTCCACCGTCATCTGCTGTAAAACCTGTTCGATCTCCACGGGATGCCCCTCTTTCCGTTGTTTTCATGGTCATTGTACACGAAAACAGGTTCCCGTGTATTGCATTATTGTATTGTTTTTCGTATAATTGTACTGTATTGGAGGCAAGGATATGGACAATGTAGATCTGCGATATGTGGTGGGCGCCATGGCGGCCCTGTCGGGCATACCCGTGCGGCTGTTGGAAGGGGAACAGCTGGTCCTGTTCAAAAGCCCCGTGAAGCTCCTCCGGGACCCCGCGGCGCTGTACCGGCAGGAGATATGCTCCGTCCGAGGCCACGTGGGCTACTTCGCCACCCCCTGTTTTCACTACTACGGGGTGCTCAACGCCCCGGGCGGCACCATCGTCATGGGCCCCACCTGCCAGATCATGGCCGGGGAGCAAGAGCTCCGGGAACTGGCCTTCCGGCTGGACGTGCCCCGGGAGGAGGTGCCGTCCTTCCTGACCGCCATGAACGGCATCCAGCGGCTGCCGGTGGAGACCCTGCTGCAGATGCTCTGCACCATGAACCACTTTTTGAACGGCGGCGAGACGCTGACCATCTCCGACGTGGCCATCTACATCGACCAGCAGCGGACCATCAAGGCCGGCCTGGAGCAGCGGCGGACCCGCCGGGTCTACGAGGAACCGCCCCGGCCCCTGGAGGGCCACAACACCCTGGCGGTGGAGGAAGCCCTCATGGACCTGGTGCGCCGGGGGGACACCGCCGCGCTGAAGGGGTGGATGGCCGCGGCCCCCGCCGTCCGGGGCGGCACTATCGCCCCCACCCAGCTTCGGCAGCTTCGGAACACCTTCATCGTGTCCGTGACATTGGCCGCCCGGGCCGCCATTCGGGGCGGCATGCGGGAAGAGGAGGCCTTCTCCCTGTCCGACGGCTTCATCCAGCGGGTGGAGCTACTCACGGACCCCAGCCAGATCATGAACCTGCAGTACAGCATGATCCTGGAGTACACGGAGCAGGTGGAGAAGCTCCATCTGGGCCGCCACCCCACCCGGCTGGCCGCGGACGTGGCCAACTACGTGCGCCGCCACCTGTCCGAGCCCATCAGCACCGAGCGCATGGCGGCGGAGTTCTACCTGAGCCGCCCCTATCTCTCCGCCCGGTTCAGGCAGGAGACGGGCGTCACCCTCACCGATTACATCCTCACTGAAAAAACGGAGGAAGCCAAGCGCCTCCTCCTCTATTCCGACAAGCCCGCCGCCGCCATCGGGGCGTATCTGGGCTTCTCCTCCCACGGCCATTTCATCCGCGTGTTCAAAAAATATGCCGGCGTGACCCCCAACGACTATCGAACCAGCTCGACCGTATAGGGGCCGCCTGTCCCTGCGTCAAAATCTCCCCGGTCCATCCGGGGGGGAAGCAGCGTTCCTGACTCTGTTTTATCGTCCCATCCACCGGGAAAACAGCCCCTTGTAGCGGGACCGTTCCTTAGCTCAATAATCGCTATAGTCGAATTTAAGATACGTCCATTCGCCGTAGTCGCCGGTTTCGGCCCAGCACAGGATGGTGTGAGTATCGTGGAAGAACGTCTCGAAGCTGGTGTCCCACAGGGCCTCGAAGAAGGGATCGTCCGCCACGTAGTCGGGATGGGCGTGGTCCTGGGCGTAGTTGGAAGCGATGATATACTCCTCCTTGCCGTACCCGGTGGCCTCGCGCTGCTGGTCGGTCATCATGAAGAAGGACAGGGACCCCTGGTTGTTGATGGCAAAGGTGGGATCGATATGGTAGTTGTGGCCGTGGATGCGGACATAGCTCCACTGGTGGTCGCTGCCCATCATGATGGTCGCCTCCACGCCCGCCTGCATCAGCAGGTAGGAATAGGCCGACGAGATCTCGTGGCAGATGCCGATGCCGGTCTCGAAGAAACGATAGGCAGAGGTATAGTCCACATAGGCGTCGCTCATCTTGGCGAAGGTCTCATAATCATATGTATAGGTCCTGGAGAAATACTCATACAGGGCCAGGGCCTTTTCCATGTCCGAATAGTCGTCCTCCAGGACCCGGTTGAGGATGTCCTCGATCATAGTTCCAAACGCTTTGATCCGGGCGGCGGCCTCATCCACGGGCACCCGGTAGGTGAAGCTGGCCACGCCGTTTCGGATGGGGTGCGCCCGATCCCAGGCGTAGTCGATGAGCTCGGTCAACACCGGGAAACACCGCTCGGGGAACTGGCCCATGACCCAGTCATAGGTGTGCTGATCCGGGCAGGCGAAGGTGTCCTTGCCAGCCATGACCGCGTCCACCAGGTTGTACCAGGTCTCGCACATGGTCTTGCCGAAGACCTCCTCCAGATAGACGGAGCAGACCTTGGGCTGGAAAACATAGTGGCCCCGGGGCTCGTCCGCGGCGTCCGCGGGATCGATGATGTCCCCGCGCTCGAAATCCTCCGCCGCGCTCCGTGCGGCGTATGCCTCCGGCGTGGTCCTCTCCAAACCGCCGATGACCGTCCCCTGCTCCAGCAGGGGCCAGGTGCTTTCGTCCACCCGCAGGGCGTAGGCGTCGCCGTCCCCATAGAAGGACACGGTCATGGGCTCCCCGGCGGCGTCGACGGTACGGAAAACGACGCCCTCGGCGGTGGCGGAGACGGTCCCTTCCTCCAAAGACGTGAGCCGGTACAGGCTGATCAGCATCCGGTACCCATCCGCCGTCTTCTCGATGGTCACCGTGTCAAAAGTTTCGTTCGCATAGAAGCCGACGTATGCTTCGAGATCGATCGGCTCCCTCTCCGCCCCGGGGGCGGCGGTGGCGGCAGGCCCCTCTGTCTCCGCCCTGACGGGCGTGGCGGGCTCCCGAAGCGCTGCCCCGCAGGTGGTCAACAGCAGGGCAACTGCGCACAATAACGTCAAAAATCGTTTCATTTGTCTACCTTTATCCTTTGTCATTTTCTAATGGTTTCCGCTCATTCGGCCTTCCAGGGCTTTCGGCCGTTCAGCCACCCCTGCTCCTGCCAATACGCCTTCTCCTCCGGGCCGGCGCCCCAGTTGGCCTTCTGCATGCCCTTCATCAGCCAAAAGAGGCATCGCGTTTTGATGCCCACGCGGGGCTTGGCCGTCGCCGAGAGCTTCCGCCCCAGCCGCTGCATGTCCCGGAGGATGGTCGCCTTCTTCTTGTCCGGCATGTTCTCCCAGCTGCTGGCGTTGACGGCCAGGCCGTAGGAATAGACCTTGGGGACGCCCCAATAGAGCAGCATGG
>JAEEGL013646611.1_pt1 | contig 11931 bp, 10 predicted proteins | sample 9134231 | NCBI WGS metagenome assembly JAEEGL01 (sample SAMN16246548, study PRJNA631951) | gut metagenome | biome: gut microbiome; feature: rumen; material: fiber-attached | host: Bos | place: Iran: Karaj | collected 2018-10 | reverse complement strand
TGTCTGTTCTGGTTTAAATTCCCCGACTCGTTAATATAAAATCGAGGTTCTTGAAATTATAATTTTTTTTGATAAGATTTAATAAAGTTGAAGATTAGGAGTTTAATGAGTATATTAAAAAAGGTAATTGCAGTTGTATTTTTGGCAGTTTGTTTATTTTCCGTCAAGTCTTATGGTGCAACTGTTGAAGAGGTAAAACAAGCTATCAGAACTCAGGCAACAGCAATGGGTGTTGATCCTGCCATTATGCTGAGTATTGCAAAAGCAGAATCGGGATTCCGACAGGAAGCCCGTGGTGGCGGAGCTGTCGGCGTTTTTCAGCTTATGCCTGCAACTGCACGTAATCTGGGTGTGAACCCTTATGTCCTTGAAGAAAATATAAAAGGCGGAATTACTTATTATAAAAATTTATATAAAATGTTTGGGTCTATGGAATTGGCAGTTGCTGCGTATAATACGGGTCCCATGGCTGTAAAATACGCAAATTACAAAGTTCCGTACAGAGCACAGGGCTTTGTTTCAAGAATTATGACAGATTATAATTATTACAAAACCCATTAATTCCATAACTCTTGATTATAAAACATCTTTTAGCTAACATATAACCAGACGACAGAAAGAAGGGATTATATGTTAGATATTAAATTAATCAGAGAAAACCCGGAAAGGATTAACGAACTTCTGAAAAGAAGAAATCCTGATTTATCAATTGATGAAGTTATAAAAATTGATGAGGAAAGAAGGAGAATTCAGACTCAGGCCGACGAATTGAGAGCAAAAAGAAAAAATGAATCTCAAAAAATCGGTATGATGAAGAAGAATGGTGAAAATACCGATGCAATACAGGAAGAAGTCCGCAAGCTCGGTGACGATATAAAAGAATTGGAAGAAAAGCAAAACGAACTTGATAATAAACAGCGTGACGTTCTGCTTCATATCCCGAATATTCCTGATGAAACAACACCTGTCGGTACATCCGAAGATGATAATGTCGTTGTTTCAACTTGGGGAGAACCGACAAAGTTTGATTTTGAACCGAAAGCTCACTGGGATATATGCGAAGAAAAAAATCTTGTTGACTTTGAACGCGGTGTCAAACTTTCTCAGTCACGTTTTACTCTTTACAGAGGTAAAGGTGCAAAATTAGAGCGTGCAATTATAAATTTCTTCCTTGATGAACATACGCAAAACGAAGGTTATGAAGAAATTTTGCCTCCGTTTATGGCAAATGCCGCAACAATGACAGGAACAGGTCAGCTTCCGAAATTCAAAGAAGATATGTATAAATGTGTGGATGAAGATTTGTACCTGATTCCGACGGCAGAGGTTCCTGTGACTAATATATATGCGGGTGAAATATTGTCAGAGGATGATTTGCCGATGTGTATGACAGCATACACCCCGTGCTTCAGACGTGAAGCAGGATCTGCCGGAAAAGATACAAGAGGTTTAATCAGAGTTCACCAGTTCAATAAAGTTGAGATGGTAAAATATACAACACCTGAAACCTCCCCTGAAGAGCATGCAAAATTAACGGCAGACGGCGAAAGAATGCTCCAGTTATTGGGACTTCCGTATCGCAGGGTTGCGCTTTGTACCGCAGATATAGGTTTCAGCGCAAACAAGTGCTGGGATTTGGAAGTTTGGATGCCGTCTTATAACAATTATAAGGAAATCTCAAGCTGTTCAAATTATGGTGACTATCAGGCCCGCAGAGCAAATATTCGTTATAAAGATAAGGCAACAGGCAAAACAAGATTCGTTCATACAATAAACGGCTCAGGGCTTGCTGTCGGAAGAACTTTTGCTGCGATTATTGAAAACTTCCAGCAGGCTGACGGTACTATTATTATCCCGGAAGTTCTGAGGAAATATACAGGTTTTGACAAAATATAATTTTAAAAAGGGCAGATAATTAATCTGCCCTTTTTTTGTGTGTATTTTTATGCTCCGAAGTTAAAATTTTGTTTTTTTAGTAGTTCATTTACTACCGGTTGTCTTTTTTCCATTTTACCGACTACTCGTTTGATAAATCTCATTCCGGATTCGTAAAATCTCTGGGAGTAGGAGGTGCATTTTGCATCGATTAGTTCATCCGTATCAAAAACATTTGCCGAAAGTTTTTTGCCGTTCCCGAATAATGTGATGTTTACACGATTTAATGTTTGATTTTTTTGAATGATTGATCTGAGCTCTTTTAATTCTTTTGAAGATAAAATTTTTCTTAATGTATCTTCGGCACCTTCATAGTGTATTGCACCAAATGAAGGGCGTTGTTGAATCTGTTTGTGTGTTTCAAAATTTACTTGCATATTTTTCCCTTTCCATCATATTGCTTATATAAAATCCCAACATATTTTTTTTTGCGGGTAAATATTTGCAATCCATGATATAATACAAATCAAAGGAATAGTTTTGTGATGTATGAATTTCCGTTTGAGTTAGACGAATTTCAAAAAGAGGCCTGTGATGTTATAGACAGAGGCGAGAGTGTGGTTGTCTGTGCTCCGACAGGTGCCGGTAAGACCGTTATTGCCCAGCATGCTATCCATAGAGCTCTTGAACAAAACGTCAGAATTTTTTATACAACCCCGTTAAAAGCTCTTTCAAATCAAAAATTTTATGATTTTGGAGAACAATACGGGTATGACAAGGTCGGACTTTTGACCGGTGATACTTCAATAAATCGTGATGCACAAGTTGTTATTATGACAACAGAAGTATTTCGTAATATGCTTTACGGAACAAACTTCGGTGCAGTTGCGGATAATCTTAAAGATGTAAAATATGTTGTTCTTGATGAAGTTCATTATATGAATGATGAGCAGCGGGGTACTGTTTGGGAAGAAAGTATTATCTATTGTCCGACAAATATTCAGATAATCGCGTTATCTGCCACCGTTGCAAATTGTCAGGATTTAACGGACTGGATAAATACCGTTCACTCAAAAACTGAATTGGTAAATACGGATTTTCGTCCGGTACCTTTGAGGTTTTATTATTTTGACAGCTCGCAGCCCTTTAAGTTGCTTCCGCTCTTGACTCCGGAGGGCAAACTAAACAGAAGAATTCAGCCGGAGAAACCACAGTGGGCAAAAGGAAAAGATAAGCGTAAAAAATCTTATGTAAAGCAGATTGTAAGAAATTTGGCGGAAGCAGATATGCTCCCGGCTATATACTTCACCTTTTCCCGCAAGAAATGTGATGAGCAGATGGAAAAGTGCTCGGGGCTAGCTCTTAATACCAAAGAAGAACAGGAAAAAATTAAAAAATATATAGACGAATTTGTTGCAGATAATCCCCATTTGTACGGTAACAAGCATACAGAATATTTAATTCAGGGGGTTGCCTCTCACCATGCAGGGTTATTGCCGGCATGGAAAAATCTTGTTGAGAAGTTGTTTCAGCAGGGGTTGATAAAAGTTGTGTTTGCGACAGAAACGCTAGCAGCAGGTATAAATATGCCTGCTCGTTCAACGGTCATAAGTGCTGTCAGTAAAAAAACAGATTCAGGACACAGAATGCTTACGGCAAATGAATTCCTGCAAATGTCCGGTCGTGCGGGCAGACGCGGTATGGATGAAATCGGTTACGTCACGGTTGTCGGAACTTCTTTTCAATCACCCGAAGAAGTTGCAGAATTAGTTTTAAGTGATTCTAACCCGCTGGAAAGCCGCTTTTCTCCAAGTTATTCAATGGTACTCAATCTTTTGCAAAGATTCTCGCTTGATGAAGCAAAAGAACTAATACTAAAAAGCTTTGGCTATTATTCATCGGATTTTAGATTAAAGCCGATTCTTCATCAACTTGAAGAGTACCAAAGAGAACTTGAACAAAGAGCTTTTGTTTGTCCGTACAGATTGACGGATGATGATTTGAGGGCTTATGACAAAGCAAGGTTTATATATGTTCAAAACAGACAAACCTACAAGAAAATTTTAAGACAGGAAAAGAATAAAAAACGCCAGTTATCACCTGAAGTTATAGAATTTGGAGAAAGAAACAAAGAGGAATTGCGCAAGATGCAAAGTTTTGCCTGTGAGCACTGTAACAAGTATAAACGCCACTCCAAAGATCTTGAAGTTACACAGCGTCTTTTGGCTAAGAAGAAAAAGCTTGAAAAAGAAGTTGAAAACCAAAAAGACATCTATTGGAATAAATTTCTTGCTCACCGTGCGTTACTCGAGGAATACGGATATTTGCAAAATGATTTTCCGACAGAAAGAGGTAAAACAACATCTCAAATACGTTCCGAAAACGAGTTGTATTTGGCGGAAATTATATTCTCTGGAGTTTTGGAAAACCTTACCCCATCTCAGTTGGCCGGTGTTGTTTGTGCAATAACAACGGAAGAATTGAGAGTTGACATACCGTATATTCCGTTCTCTGAGCCGGTCAGAAAAACTCTGAACCAGGTAAGAAATATAAAGAAAAAATTATACAAAAACCAATTACGGTATGAAATAGATTCACCTTTATACATCAATCCGTATTTTAGTTCGCTGATTGAACTTTGGGTTGAAGGCGCAGAATGGGAAACAGTTTCACAACAGATGCCCGATGCCGGAGAGGGTGATATTGTCAGGGCTTTCAAAAGAGTTGTTGATGTATTGAGACAATTTACAATAATGGATAATATCCCGGAAGCACTCGTTTTCACGGCACGTGAAGCTATGGAAAAAATCCTCAGAGCTCCTGTTGATGTAGATTAGAGGTAAACGTAAGTTATTCCTGTTTCAAAAATTCAGGGATAATTTCAAAGAAATCGCCTACGATTCCTGTGTCGGCAATGTCAAAAATGGGTGCGTTTTCATCATTGTTTATTGCAATTATGTGTTCAGAGTTTTCCATCCCGATTGTGTGCTGGACAGCTCCCGAAATTCCGCATGCAATATAAATTTTAGGCGCGACTGTTTTGCCGGTTTGTCCTATTTGAACGGATTGTGGTGCAAGTCCCATCTCAACGGCGACTCTTGTTGCGGCAACAGAACCGCCTATTTTGTCGGCGAATTGTTTTAAAAGTTTGAAGCCTGCTTCGTTTTTTAGTCCCCGTCCTCCCGCAACAATAATTTCTGCGGAATCCAGTTCGTTGATTGTGCTTTCAACCGTCTTTTTAAACTCAAGAATTTCTACTCTGTCATTTAGGTTGGTAAGATTCATTTCACGTTTAAAAAACTGTGTATCAGAGTAGTTGTCTTTAGGATTAACTTTAAAAACATTTGGTCTTACTGTTGCCATTTGAGGATACGTTTTGCACAAAATTGTTGCCATCAGTTGTCCGCCAAAGGTTGGTCTTGTTGCTGCAAGCTGGCCGTTTTCATTGATGTCAAGGTTTGTGCAATCTGCAGTTAATCCTGTCGCAAGAGCTCCTGAAACTCGGGGCGCTAAATCTCGTCCTTCATTTGTTGCTCCTATAAGCATAATTTCAGGTCTGATGTCTTTTGTTAGTTCTGTTATATATTTTGAATAGTATTCGGTAGAGTAATTTGCAAACTTTTCATCCTCAAAATAATATACTTTATCTACCCCCATATTGCGAAAAGATTCCTTGTAACCGTCAATTTGTCCGGGCGTGGTAAATATGACCGCATTAACTTCAACTCCGCCGAGTTTTGCGGCAAGTTCTTTTGCCTTGTTCAGCAACTCAAAAAATACCGTGTGAATATATCCCTCACGATTCTTCTGAGCATATATTAAAATTCCGGAATTATTTTCGTTTGGCATACTATTTTACCTGTAATTTTTCTTTTAGCAAATTCACACTGTCTGTGACATTCATTTTATGCTTTTGGGCATTGTGGTTAATCATATTGCGAAAAGCTTTACTCACGTATGTCGGAGATCCTCTCAACCCGACTTTTTCGGGAGTGAGTCCGATATCCTCCATCGTACAGATTTTAATTTCTTTTTTTGAAGCTGAAATTATACCATTTATCATTGCTCTTTGCGGTTCAAATTTTTGAGTCATTACGCAAATCAATGCGGGAAGTGTGACCTTAACTGTTTCTATCCCGTCTTCTAATGTTTTCAGAAGTGTCAGGGCTTTTTCTTCCGCTTTTATAACTTCTTGAACGTAGGTAACCTGCGGGATGTCAAGAAAATTCGCAATACTTGGACCTGTTTGGGCGGTATCGCCGTCAGTTGCAAATTGTCCGCAAACAATCAAATCAAAATCAGGGAGGGCTGTTCTGATTGCCCGAGATATTGTTTGACCGGTTGCAAAGGTGTCTGCACCTGCAAATTTTCTGTCTGAAATTAGCACCGCATCATCGCAGCCAAGTGCCAAAACCTTTCTCAGCATATCCTGAGCTTGCATTGGGCCCATTGTAAAAGCGGTTATTGTTGAACCTTTTACTTCATTTTTTATTTTAAGTGCCACCTCTGTTGCATAAACATCATAAGGGTTGATAACGCTTTCAACCCCTTCCCTTTGAATAGTATTATTTTCTGTCCACTTGATATCTGTTGTATCAGGGACTTGTTTTATGCAAAGTGCAATTTTCATTGAATATCCTTATTTTGCAGCTTTTTGTTTCTGGTTAGCTTCTAATAGTGCATTGTATGCAAGTAAATACATTGAGCATTTTTTTACTGATGGTATGTACCATGCACATTTTGATTGTGAACAAACCATATCAATTCCTGAATTGATACTGATTAACGGGCATACCGGAATGTCATTTTTTCCCATACTTTTAGTCTCCTTTTATCCTTGTTTTAGTAAGTTGCAGTCCTCACTGCGTTTGTGTTCATAGTCTTTATAAATTTTAGTTCTGTTAATTACTTCATCAAAGTCTATTTTATGAGCATCAAAATCCGGCCCGTCCACGCAGGCAAATTTCGTCTCTCCTCCGACTGTAACCCTGCAGGCACCACACATCCCCGTGCCGTCAACCATTATCGGATTCATACTTGCTTCTGTATAAATACCTTTATCTCTGGTCATCTCGGCAACTGCTCTCATCATTGGCATTGGCCCGACAGCGATTACGTAATCAACCTTTTCTCTTTCTATAATATCTTTTAATACGGTAGTTCCAAACCCTTTTATTCCGTACGAACCATCGTCTGTTGTTAAATATAGTTCTGTGCAGGCACTTTTCATTTTGTCTTCCCAGAACAACAAATCTTTTGTTCTTGCTCCTGCAATCATATAAACCTTGTTTCCGGCCTCTTTAAGTGCTTTTGAGATTAAGTAGCAGGGTGCAGCACCATAACCTCCGGCAACGCAAACCGCTGTGCCGTAGTTTTTTATTTCGGTGGGTTTTCCCAAAGGGCCAACAAGATCAACGAGCTCATCTCCCACGTTAAGTTGTGCAAGTTTTTTTGTTGAATAACCGACTGCCATAAATACTAAAGTTAATATTCCTTTTGTTTTATCAACATCGGCTATTGTCAAAGGCACTCTTTCGCCTTCTTCTTCTACCCTGAATATTATAAATTGTCCTGCCTTTGCGTTTCTCACTACATAAGGTGCATCTATTTCTATCTCGTATTGGTTAGGACAAAGCTCTCTTTTTGATAGTATTTTGTATCCCATTGTCTGTTCCTTAATTTCTTTACAAGTATACTATAAATTTCAGGTTTTGAAAAGATGTAAAGTTGGGTAAAAAATAAAGCGGCCTTTTTTCAAAGACCGCTTCTGGTTACAAAAACGAGAATTATTTTTCCTCTTTTTTGGCATCTGCAACTTTAACTTCCGGAGCTTTTGTTTCTTCGGCGCTGTTATCAACTTTGCCTAAGATTTCCGGTAGCTCAATTCCTGCTTGCCCTGCCAAATCGTGCATTGCAGGAAGTGCTTTTATCAAGTCCTTCATAAAATTAGCTGTGGTTGAGCCGTTAGCAGAACCTGTGCCGCCGTCCCAAACAGTAATCTTATCAAATTTAATATTTTTAATTGCTTCAACTTGTTTTGCAACAAGAGTTTCAAGTTTTTCAATCATAAGGAAGCTGGTTGCAATTTCAGGTCTGTTATTTGAAATTTTAACAAGGTCCTGATAACCTTTTGCCTTAGCTTCCAATACGGCCTTCACACCTTCAGCTTCAGCAAAGTATTTTGCTTTGATTGCATCAGCTTGACCCTGTGCCACACGTCTTAGACGTTCTGCTTCAGCATCGGCCTCAACCTGAATTTTAAGTTTTTCAACTTCTTGTCTCGCAAGTTCTTCTTTCTTTAATTTTGCTTCTTCCTGTTCTTTTTGTGCTAAAAGGACGTCGCGTTGTGCGTTTGCTTTTGCAACTTCACCTTCTTTGAATGCACTTGCCTGTTTTACGGCCAAGGTTGCGTTGTATTCGGCGATATTAGCTTTAGCTACGTTTTCACCTTCAACAGCCTGAGCTTCAAGTTCAGCAGTCTTAATACGCTGTTCTCTGTCGGCATTTGTTTTACCGATTTGAGTTTCTGCGTTTTGTTCTGCAACCTGTACTTCTTTTTCTTTGTTAGCAGAAGCTTCACCGACGGCACCGAGTTTTTCCTGTTGAGCAACCTCAACTTTTGCTTTGTTAATTGCCTCAGCTGCGGCTTTTCTACCGATAGCATCAATATATCCTGATTCATCCGTAATATCTTTAATGTTTACGTTGATGATGAATAAACCGATTTTATTAAGCTCGGTGTTTACGTTTGCGTTAACCTGTTCAAGAAATTTTTCTCTGTCCTGGTTAATTTCTTCAATTGTTAACGTTGCAATAGATAGACGCAATTGACCTAAAATGATGTCGCTTGCCTGTGTTACAACATCATTTTTAGACAAGCCCAAAAGTCTTTCTGCTGCGTTAATCATAATTTTAGGATCTGTTGAAATACCAAAGGTAAAGGTTGAAGGTACTGCAACACGAATGTTTCCTTTTGAAAGTGCACCGCGTAAGTCAATGTCTGTTGTCATTGGTTCCAGTGATAAAACACCATAGTCCTGAATCAACGGAATAATGAATGTGCCGCCGCCGTGTACACATTTTGCGGTTCTTTCACCGCCTGTTTTACCGTAAACAACGATAATTTTGTTTGACGGACATCTTTTGTATCGGTTTGCTATGAAAACAATTACCGAAACTAAGATGAGTACTAATGCTGACCATAATCCGAACATTTTTCTCTTCCTTTCTTCTTAGTGTAATCTGTTATACTTTTTCTATATAAAATCTGTCATCTTCAAGCTTTTTAACCTTTATGTTTTCAAAAGCTTTTATTTCTTCGTCGCTTTCGTTTATTGCATCACACACTGAGAGCTGGCCGTTTATTTCTATTTCAATCTGTCCGTTGCCTTTTGGAGCAAAAGTTGTGTAGGCCTTTCCTGTGTGGTTTATGGCTGTTGCCTTATCTTTTTTAACATTTTTTTCAAGTTTCTTAACCATAAAGAACAAGCTTGAGGTTATGAGCATAAATAACAAGCCGACAAGTATTGCCACTGTCAGATGCTGAGCTGTGCTCATCCCAAACTGCTTTATTCCTGCATAGCCCATCCAACCAAAGCCCATAAAGAAGGCCAAAATAGACTGAATTGAGAAGAAATTAAACGAAATATCCGTGTCAATTTCTGCATTAAAGTCTGTAACGACTTCTGTATCTGCACCTGCGAAGGTAAAAATCGCAAGTTTAATTGCAAAAATAAGGGTTGAAAATACTGCTATGTAATAGTAGTACTGACAAATTTGCTGAGTATCGATAGTCATAAGCTTCTCCTTTTTTATTTTTGTTTATGTTTATTATTTACCTTTCCGGAATTTTTATTTTGGGTATTTTTCTTCAAAAGATTTGAAGATGTTTGTATACGTTTTACGCTGTATACATCAGGTAAGGACTGAATGCAGGCAATTACTTTCTTTAATGTTTCAATATTGTCGAGTTCAAGACCGATTTCTATGATACCGACGTGGTTTTTAGTCTTGATATTTGCGTTGACAATATTTGTATTGTTGTCTGAAATTGCGGAAATAACGTCTTTTAGCAAGCCCATTTTTTCTGCTGTTTCAATTCTGATGGTGGTTTGGTAGGTCTTGTTAGTGTTCAGCCCTGCCCATTTTATGTCCATAAGTCTTTCGTGAGGTATGGTTTCAAGTGTTTTGCAGTCTGCTCTGTGTACGGAAACTCCTTTTGAACGGGTTACAACACCGACAATCGGCTCGCCGGGGATTGGTGAGCAGCACATTGCAAAGGAATACATAAGACCTTCCAGACCGATAATATCTTTCTTTGAGCTTTTCCTCCCGGATTGGTGGAAACTGTCTTCGGGGTTCTTTTCAACCGGTTTTTTCAATTTGTTTATAACTTTATTTGTCGTTGTCTCTCCATAACCTACGGCTGCAAACAAATCGTCTGCGGACTGATAATTCATAGATTTTGCGACATTTTCAAATTCTTCATTTTTGATATATTCGTCAAAAACCGCCTTGGTAAGCTCGTGCTCAAGATTAGCTTTACCGAGTTTAACGTGTTCTTCACGATTATTTTTCTTGAACCACTGTCTGATTTTCTGAGATGCCTGTTTTGTTACGACAAATGTAAGCCAGTCCAGACGCGGTGACGGTGTTTTCGATGTCAGAATTTCAACGATATCACCGTTTTGAATTTTTGTATTCAGAGGAACAATTCTTCCGTTAATAAGTGCACCGACAGTTTTGTGTCCGACGTCAGAGTGAATACGGTAGGAAAAATCTACAGGTGTTGCGTCTTTTGGCAGATCCAGAACGTCTCCGTTAGGAGTGAACGCAAAGACCTGATCTGAAAAGAGGTCAAGTTTTACGCTTTTTACGTAATCCTGTGCGTTTTTCATATCCTTTTCGTACTCAACGAGTTTATGCATCCACGAAAATTTTAAATCAGAAGCATTGTCAGCTTTCTGCGATCCTTTTTCTTTGTATCTCCAGTGAGCCGCAACACCATATTCTGCCACCTGGTGCATATCCCAGGTTCTTATCTGAACTTCAAGCGGCTTTGATCTCGGCCCGATAACAGAGGTGTGTAAGGACTGGTACATATTGCCCTTCGGCATTGCAATATAATCCTTAAATCTGCCCGGAATAGGTTTAAACTGAGAGTGAATCAAACCTAAAACCTCGTAACACTCTCTCACTGTGTCAACTATTACACGGACTGCCGTTATGTCATATAAGTCGTCAAATGAAACATTTTGCCGTATCATTTTTGCGTAAATGCTGTAATAGTGTTTTGCTCTGCCGGTTATCTGTGCGTTAATTCCGCTTTTCTTTACATCCTGAGAAATTTTGTCTATCAGCATATTGACGGTAATTTCGCGGTCAGCTTTTGTTTGAGCAACAAGTTGTGCTATTTCATAATATTTGTCAGGATCAAGATATTTTAAGGATAAATCTTCCAGTTCCGCTTTAATTTTATAGATACCTAAACGATTGGCCAGAGGCGCGAATATATCAAGTGTTTCCTGTGCAATTTTCTTTTGCTTGTCTTCGGGCATACAGTCAAGAGTTCTCATATTGTGCAGACGGTCCGCCAGTTTTAAAAAGATAACCCTTATGTCGTTTGCCATTGCGATAAACAATCGTCTGAAGTTTTCTGCCTGACGTTCTTCTTTTGATTTAAATTTTAATTTCCCTAATTTTGTTACCCCCTGAACAAGATTTAAAACGTCTTCCCCAAATTGTTCTTTTATAACTTCCGGCTTGGTGTCAGTGTCTTCCAATATGTCGTGTAAAAATGCAGCTATAACTGTGTTTGTGTCAACCTCGAGCCCTGCAAGGATTTTTGCGACTTCAACAGGGTGCACAATGTAGGGCTCTCCGGATACTCTGAATTGTCCTGAATGTGTTTTCTTAGCAAATTTATATGCTTTTTCAACAAGTTCAAGTTCTTCGGGAGAGTGATTCTGGTTAATTAGTATTTCTTTGAGCTCTTTAAATGTTTCAACATCTGACATAGTACGACTATAATACAGTTTTTTTTTGACTTTTTCAAGT
>JAEEGL013385102.1_pt1 | contig 11931 bp, 7 predicted proteins | sample 9134231 | NCBI WGS metagenome assembly JAEEGL01 (sample SAMN16246548, study PRJNA631951) | gut metagenome | biome: gut microbiome; feature: rumen; material: fiber-attached | host: Bos | place: Iran: Karaj | collected 2018-10 | reverse complement strand
TTTTTGATAAATCTTGGAAGATTTATTCAAGAAATGACCCATTTCCTCCACAACTAGTGATGGGAGGTAGCGTGATTAAGAATTCGTTAATCACTGTTGGAAGTTATGTGGAAGGAACAGTCATTAATTCTTTACTAGGAGCGAACGTTAGAGTCCGTAAAGGCGCAGTTGTTCGTAATAGTGTCATTTTTGATGAAGTTGAAATACGAGAAGATGCGGAAATTAATTATAGTATTGTGGGAGAATATGCATATATTTCCAAAGGTGCGAAGATTGGGGAAATTGATGCCGGAAAAGAAAAAATAACTGTAGTCGCAAGTCACATCACAATTGGCGAAAACAAAGTGGTGGAATCTGGTGCTATGGTAGAAGAGGATCGATAATCTATGGAAGTTTTAGGTCTTATATTTTCAAATATTCACAATAAAGAAGTATTCGAGGCAACAAAAGTTCGTACTATCGCATCTACGCCAATCGGTGGTCGTTATCGTTTAATCGATTTTGCCTTATCAAATATGGCAAACGCTGGTATTCATCAAGTTGGAATTATCGCTAAGGCTAATTATGAATCATTAATGGATCACATTGGTTCTGGTAAGGAATGGGACTTAGCCCGTAAAAAAGGTGGTCTTGTAATTCTTCCCCCATATTGTTTCGGAGATGATGTTTACAACAACCGTTTAGAAGCTATAAAATCACATATTAATTTTATTGAAGGTAGTAAAGTTGAATATGTGGTATTCACGGACTGTTATCATGTTTGTAATGTGGATTTGAAAGCAGCTTTTGATTTCCACATCAAGAAAAAAGCGGATATCACTTGCATTTATCATCGCCATGAAATTGGTCATAATGAATTTAGCCCCGCTAAAGTTTATACAATGGATAAAAATAGTCGTATCATTAAGATTGATAATGATCCAAATTACAAAGGTGTTGGAAATGCTGGAATTGATACATGGATTATGAAAAAATCATTCTTAATCGATATTGTCAATGAAGCAATGCAGACGAATTACAAATCATTTAATCGTGATATATTAATGCGTAATTTAAATAATTATAAAGTTTATGGCTTCGAACATAAAGGATATTTTGGATATATCAATAACTTAAGAACATATTTTGATATCAATATGGATTTAATCAAGAAAGATGTTAGAGGAGAATTATTCTACCAAAAGATTCGTCCAATTTATACTAAAGTTCGTGACTCAGCTCCAACTTTCTATGGCGAGAATGCGAAAGTTATTGATTCCATCATCGCTGATGGTTGTGAAATTGATGGCACTGTCATTAATTCAGTGGTATTCCGTGGTGCGAAGGTGAGAAAAGGCGCGGTCATCCGTAATTCGATTTTAATGCAAGATACGGATGTTGCGGAAAACACAGCTTTAGATTATGTTATTACTGATAAGAATGTCGTTATTAAAAATAAAAAAGACTTAATTGGAAGTCATGATAATTTGATTTATGTAAATAAAGGAGGAATCCTATAGTGAAAAAGGCGAAAACCCAAAAGACAAAAATTCTTTTCGTGACGGCTGAATGTGCTGGCTTTGCGCCAGTAGGAGGACTTGCGGAAGTTGCTGGAAGCTTACCTCAAGCCATAATGAAAGAGAATAAGAATTTTGAAGTTAAGGTTGTTATGCCTCTTTATAAAAAAATAATTGATGCTTATCATGAAGAATTGAAATTTTTAGGAGAAAGCACTGTTAACCTTGCATGGCGTAATCAATACGTCGGTGTCTTTACTCTTAATAAAAATGGTGTTGATTATTATTTTGTTGATAATAAATATTACTTTGACCGCTTTGGTGTTTATGGACACTTTGATGATGGCGAGAAATTTGCCTTCTTCTCAAAAAGTGTTTTTGAGGTAATGAAGATAATTGATTTCTATCCAAATATTATTCATGCCAATGATTGGCATACAGCTCTTACGAATATTTATTTAGATGTTCTTTATAAAAAAGAAGGAACATTTATGGATATAAAATCAATATTCACTATTCATAATATGGAATACCAAGGTATTTTTGGTTTAGAGTTTTTAGAAGATGTTATTGGTATTGATCGTAAATACCAAGAAATTATTGAATATAATGGTCTTGTGAACTTAATGAAAGGTGCGATTATCTGTAGTGATCTAGTGACAACTGTTTCGCCTAGATATTCAAGAGAAATCGCGACATCTCAGTTTGGTTGGGGCCTAGAAAATATTATTAGAATGAATAAACATAAAGTAATGGGTATTATTAATGGTATTGATTATGATAGTTATAATCCATTAACAGATCCGGCTATTTATGTTAATTATGATATTGAATCATTTGATAAGAAAAAAGAAAATAAAAAAGCTTTACAAGAAGAACTTGGACTTGAAGCTACTCCTTTCTTACCAACAATATCGGTTATTAGCCGTTTAGTTAGTCAAAAAGGAATTGATATCTTGATTGAAGCAATCCAAGGTTTAGTCGATATCGGGGGCCAAATTATCGTCTTAGGCACGGGAGACCATGCTTTAGAAGATGGACTTCGCGCTTTAGAAAGCCTTCCAAATGTCAAAATCTTAATTACATTTAATCAAGATTTAGCGAGAAAGATTTATGCCGGAAGTGATATTTTCTTAATGCCATCAAAATTTGAACCATGTGGCTTAAGTCAAATGATTGCCTCTCGTTATGGTACAGTTCCTGTGGTTCGGGAAACTGGAGGCTTATATGATACTATTACTGATTATTATGCAAGTAGTGAAGGTAATGGTTTCACATTTAAAGATTATTCAAGCTATGCTTTATATCTAAAAGGTAAAGATGCGATTGAACTATATCGTTACCATCATCAAGATTTCGAAAAGTTAGCGAAAAGATGTATGGCTAAAGATTTTAGCTGGAATAATTCAGCCAAAAATTATATTGAAACTTATAAAAATTTATTGAATTAGAATTTATTATTTTAGGTGAATGATTATGGAAAAGTTATTAGGTGGTTACACATTACAAGAATTAATTGAAAATAGAATATCACAATTATATGGTGGAAGTGGAGCTGAAGCAACCGTTGAACAAATATATGAAGCTACCGCAACCGCTGTTAATGACGTACTCAGGGCTCGTCGTAAGGAATTCAATACAAAAGTTCGTGATGGTCAGTACAAACGTGTTTATTATTTATCAATGGAATTCTTAATGGGTAAATCACTTAAGAATAACTTAAATAATTTAGGTTTAGTAGAAGATGCTAAACAAGCATTATCCGCATATAACCTAACTTTAGAAGATTTATATGAAAAAGAACCAGATGCGGCTTTAGGTAATGGTGGCTTAGGAAGACTGGGAGCTTGTTACCTCGATTCATTATCAAGCCTTGGATATCCAGCAATGGGATTTTCAATTCGTTATGAATATGGATTATTCAAACAAAAGATCATCGATGGATATCAAATTGAACTACCTGATATTTGGTTACCAGGGGGCGAAGTATGGCTGGCAAAGAGAGAAGATAAGACATATAAAGTTAAATTTGATGGTTATGTCGAAGAAAAAGAAGTAAATGGAAAAATAGTTTATGATTATAAAGGTTATAATGAAGTAGAAGCTGTTCCTTATGATATGATGGTTAGTGGTGGAAATGGTAAAGGTATTTCCGTTCTTCGTCTTTGGAGAAGTAGAAGTATCTCTACTTTCGACCTTAATTCTTTCACTCAAGGTGATTACTTAAAAGCCACATCAGAATATAATGATGCCGAATTAATTTCAAAAGTTTTATATCCATCCGATAATCATTATCAAGGTAAGACTCTTCGCCTTAAGCAACAATATTTCTTATGTAGTGCTTCTGTTCAAAATATTATTTCTGACCATATTCGTTATTATGGGGAAATATCTAAATTACCTAATTATGCCGTAATTCATATTAATGATACACATCCAGCTTTATCAATTCCTGAGCTTATTAGAATCTTAATTGATAATTATGGATATACATTTGATAAAGCTTGGGAAATGACCAAGAAGATGGTTAATTATACAAACCATACTGTCCTCGCAGAGGCCCTCGAAAAATGGGCTGAAGACTTAATCCAAAGAAGACTTCCTCGTATTTATATGATTCTTAAACAAATTGATAATCGCTTCGCTGATGAAGCCAGATGCCTTGGCTTAAGTGATGAGGAGATTAATCATCTTCGTGTAATCCATAATGGGGAAATCAGAATGGCTAATTTGTGTGTTATTGCCTCACACCGTGTTAATGGTGTTAGTGCTCTCCACACAGAGATTATTAAAAATGATGTCTTCAAAGGATATTATAAGATTTATCCGGATAAATTCATTAACGTTACTAATGGTATTACTTACCGTCGTTGGTTGATTCAATCTAATCCTAATTTATGTAATTATCTAGATACTTTAATTGGCACTAATTACCGACTTGACGCTAGTAACTTAAAAGATTTATTAAAATATCAAGATGATGAAGAAGTTTTAAAGAAACTTGGAGAAATTAAATATCAAAATAAATGTTTATTCGCTAAATATTTATATAAGAAATTTGGAGTTGTCGTTGACCCAACAACGAGATTTGATGTCCAAGTTAAGAGACTTCATGAATATAAACGTCAGTTATTAAATGTTTTGAAGATTATTGCCTTGATTACGGATTTAGAAGAAGATCCTTATCGTCAAATCACTCCTCAAACTTATATCTTTGGGGCCAAAGCAGCTTCAACTTATTTCATTGCGAAAGATATTATTCACTTAATTAACTCAATTGCGATTGAAATTCAAAATCGTCCAGAAATTAAGAATAAGATTAACGTTGTCTTCATTGAGGATTACAATGTGACTTCCGCGGAAATTTTGATGCCCGCGAGTGAAGTTAGTGAACAAATATCTCTAGCTGGAAAGGAAGCATCAGGAACGGGAAATATGAAATTCATGATCAATGGTGCTATCACATTTGGAACTCTTGATGGAGCTAATGTGGAAATAGCGGAAAATGTCGGCGATGATAATATCTTCATCTTCGGTATGAAGACAGAAGAAGTGAATGAAATGTGGCGTCGTGGATATAATGCTCGATATTATTATGATAATAATTACATTATCAAAAGAGTACTAGACCGCTTAGACCGTGGATTCAATGGTAAATCATTCTCCAATATTAAAAATTATTTATTAAATCAATATCCAGTCGCTGACCCATATATGTGCCTAGCTGATTTTGATAGTTATATGCGAGTATATTACGAAATGGATGAAATATATAAAGATAAGAAGAGATGGAATAAGATGTCTTTAATCAATATCGCCAAATCTGGTATCTTCTCATCTGATCGTAGTATTAATGAATATGCAAAAAATATTTGGAATTTAAAGAAAGTTAAATGATAATATAATGAATAATATTTTGTTTTATCCTTTTCTTTCCTATTACAAGAGCCCAGTTGGGGCTGTAAAGGTAAATGAAAATATAAACATCAAAATAAAGATAATTAAATCATTTGAAATCAGTAATTTATTATTACATATTTATAATGATGAAAATGTGGAAATAATGACAAAACCATGTTTACTTGATTTTAGTGATGATGATAATTATCAAACCTATATTACAAAATTTAGTATTGATAAACCATATTTATATTGGTATTATTTTTCTTACTGCGATTGTTTTGGTCGTCATTTTATCGAAAGAACTTCTGATCTTGGTTCCGAAATTACCGATAACGAACCAAACAAATTCCAGCTTAATGTTTATGAAGACTTTAGTCATGACTTTAGCTGGTTTAGAGGAAAAGTAATGTATCAAATATATCCCGACCGTTTCTTTGTGGGTGGCGTTAGACGTCTTAAAAAAGATGGTTATAATTATGAGGACTACCAGGAAGATGTTCGCTATTTACCTTATAATAATGTTTATTGTAATGACTTTTATGGAGGTAATATCGAAGGTATAATCGAAAAGATTCCTTATTTAAAAGATTTAGGAGTTGGAATTATTTATCTAAATCCTATTTTCTTATCGCCAACCCATCACCGTTATGATACATCTGATTATTTATCAATCGATGATGTAGTGGGAACTAACGCATCCTTTAAAAGATTAATTAAAGAATGTAAAAAAGAAGGAATAGAAGTAATCATCGATGGTGTTTATAACCACACTGGAAGTGACTCCATCTATTTCAATAAAGAAAAACACTTTGATGAAGTTGGTGCTTATAACTCCAAAGATTCAAAATATTATGATTGGTATAAATTTATATCTTGGCCTCATAAATATGAATCATGGTGGGGAATTGAAACCTTACCAAGAGTGAACCAAAAATCAAGTTTTGTGGATTTCATTAGTGGCGATAAAGGTGTTATCAGTCATTATATGGATATGGGAATCAAAGGTCTTCGTCTTGATGTTGTGGATGAACTTGATTCAGACTTTGTAAGAAAAATAAATGCAAGAATTAAAAATAAAGATAATAATGCCATAACGATTGGTGAAGTGTGGGAAGATGCAACATCAAAAATATCATATGGTAAAAGAAGAACATATTTTGATGGATATGAACTTGATTCAGTTATGAATTATCCATTAAGACGAGCAATCATTGATTATTTACTTCATGGAAGGTTAGAACATTTAGTTTATTTATTAAGAGAAGAAGTAAATAACTATTCACCAAATGTTTTAAATAATTTAATGAATTTATTATCAAGTCATGATGTTCCAAGAATCAATAGTGCCCTCTCCGGAGTTAATTTTGATTCATTATCAAAATCAGAAATGAAAAATATCGAAATGACGAAATCAGAGTATTATAAAGCTCGCTCTTTAGTGCGCATGGCTTACTTAATGGTCTATACACTACCGGGAATTCCATCCCTATATTATGGTGATGAAGTGGGAATGGAAGGTGGGCGTGACCCATTCAATCGCCGTTTCATGAAATGGAATCCTGATCAAGACCCTGATTTAGATTTATTATCTTATTTTAAATCTCTTGGCGAAATGAGAAATAATTTATTACCACTGGAAGTACTTGTAAGTGGTAATTATAAAGAAGAATATTTTAAAGATAATGTCTTTATTTATAATCGCTTTAATGATAAAGCAAAAATAATCATTATTATTAATAATAGTGATTATGAATATTATTATGAAATTAGTAACGCTACTAATTTAATTACTAAAGAAAAAATCAATGGAGGGACAGTTGTCTTATCAAAGACTGGTGTTTGTTTATTAGTTTGTTAGTGAGGTGAGATTTTGAAAAATCGCATACTTGATGTTGTAAAAGGGTTCCTAATTGGGCTGGACTCCACAATTCCTGGATTCTCAATTGGAACTTTAGCGATATTACTTAATATATATGAACGTTTAATCGAAGATTTTAGTGATATCATCCATCATCCATTTAAAATCATTAAGAAAGATTTATGGTTAGGTGTTGGTTTTATCATTGGTTTAGTTCTAAACATCATCTCGGTAACGTGGTTATTATCTCACTATCCACTAGAAACAGTTTCTTTCTTTGTTGGTCTTGTCCTTGTAAGTATTCCTTCCACATTTAAAAAGACGATGGGAGAAAAAAGAAAAGTCCGTGACTTTATTGCTTTCTTTATCGCCTTAGGAGTTTTAGTTGGTATAACACTCTTAAATAGTGGAAGTGAAAAAATGAATGAAATATCTTTCATCTTCATCTTGATGATGATATTTATGGGAGCCATTGGCAGTGGCACGATGATTATCCCGGGCGTATCGGGAAGTCTTATCATCATGGCCTTTGGTTATTATAATGTCATAATGGATAATTTACATGGTTTCTTACATGCCTTTGCCCATTTTGATTTTAATGGCTTTATGCCAATCTTATTTGTGATTATCGCTTTTATGGTTGGTGTCATTATTGGAATAGTATTTGTGTCAAAATTAATTAAGTTTTTACTTAATAAAACTAAAAATACGGTTTACCATGCGATATTAGGTTTACTATTTGGTTCGCCATTTGCGATTTATTACCTCACAGTAACAAAATATGAAATTAACTTCAAAAGCCCTTGGGTTTATATCATTAGTGGTGTAACTTTAATATTAGGAATATTATTTGGCATTTTTATGATGAGAATTGAAAAGAAAAATGAGACTTCTTTAGAAAGTCTAGAAAATGAGGTGACAAGCAATGACTCCCCTGAATAAAACAACATATGGAAAGAAAATATTATTATTCATTTATGACATGATTATTACTTTTTCCATGAGTTTACTCGCAATCCTTTTAGTCGATAAAGAAAACTTAACGGGAAACTTTAATTATGTTTTAGTATATTCTTTCTTCCTAATTGCGCTTACAATTATTGTATTCTATTTCTTTAAGCTTTATGCATCGCTTTGGCTTTATGCCGGCCCGGAAGAAATTGTGAAATTAATTGTCTCAATTTTGATTATATTCACAGTCAATATCGCCGTTGACCTAATAAGTTATGCTATTCGTGATACTCACGGTATGTTAAGTACTAGATGGTGTGTAACTTTTGCCTTATTACAATTCGTTGGTACGGCCGTTGGTCGTTATACCTTCCGTTTCATTCGTTATGTCAAAAAAGGTAATCGTATCTTTGGTAAACCTCAAGTTTATCAAGGCCAATTAAAAATCATGATTGTCGGAGCTGGTGAAGCGGGAAGAAGTTTAATCCGGGAAATGCGATATAACACGAAGATGGGTATGGTTCCAATGTGCTTAATCGACGATGATGTGGAAAAAGTTGGACAATACATGGATGGTATTAAAATCATGGGTGGAAGAGACGACATTCCAATCGTTGCGGCCCAAATGGATATTGACCGCATAATCATTGCGATTCCATCAGCCTCTCCTCAAGAACTTTCCAAGATCATTAAAAAATGTCAAGAAACAAGATGTAAAATTCAAACAATCCCTGGTTTATATCAGATGATTGATACAACTAATATGTTAAGTAAAGTTCGTGACGTTCAAGTTGAAGACTTACTTGGTCGTGATCCAATTGAAATCAACTTAGAAGAAGTAACTGGTTACTTAAAAGATAAAGTTGTTTTAGTTACTGGTGGTGGGGGATCAATTGGTTCCGAACTTTGTCGTCAAATTGCGAAGAATAGTCCAAAACAATTAATCATCCTTGATGTTTATGAAAATAATGCTTATGACATTGAACAAGAATTAAAACAAGAATATAAAGATAAATTAAATTTATTAGTCTTAATCGCGTCCGTTCGTGATAAAGGCAAAATCGATGATGTATTTAATAAATACCGCCCAGAAATTGTTTTCCATGCGGCCGCTCATAAGCATGTGCCACTAATGGAAACAAGTCCTAACGAAGCCATTAAAAATAATGTCTTTGGAACACTTAATGTGGCAAGAGCTAGTGATAAATATGGTGTTAAACGCTTCATCATGATTTCAACTGATAAAGCCGTTAACCCAACTAATATCATGGGTGCATCAAAACGTATTTGTGAAATGATCGTTCAAGCAATGGATAGAAAATCAAATACCGAATTTGTGGCAACTCGTTTTGGAAATGTATTAGGTTCTAATGGTTCGGTTATTCCATTATTCAAGAAACAAATCGCTCAAGGTGGTCCTGTATGTGTAACTCATCCCGATATCGTTCGTTATTTCATGACGATACCAGAAGCCGTAAGTCTAGTATTACAAGCAGGTTCTTACGCTAAAGGTGGAGAAATATTCGTTCTTGATATGGGTAAACCAGTTCGTATTTTTGACCTTGCGGTTAACTTAATTAAGTTATCTGGTTATACACCTAATGTCGATATTCCAATTAAGATTACGGGTTTACGCCCTGGTGAGAAACTATATGAAGAGATGTTGATGAGTGAAGAAGGACTTCAAGAAACACCAAATAAGTTAATTCATATCGGTCATCCAATTGAATTTGATGAAGAAAATCTCTTCAAACATTTAGATGAATTATATGAAGCTGCTTATAAAGAAACTGATGAAATGAAAGAATTAGTATCTAAACTAGTTCCAACATATCATATAACTGATAATAAATAGAAAAATGGTATATCAGATTTATTCTGATATACTTTTTATATTGTTTTATTATCTAAAACAAGTGTCTAAAAATATTAGACAAATATGAAATAGTGTTCATAATTAAAAAATTGCTTGTTATTAGAGAGAAAATCAAGTATAATAGTAAATAATAAATCTTATTTTGTGTGGTGATGATATGGATTTTTTAGCAAAATCAAAAATCGGAAAAGTGTTAAAAGATGATGCATTACGTCTTGGTAGTGAAGCAAAAGCCGCTAAGAAGCTTGATTCTAGCGTCGTTGATGGAACGCTCGGAACATTTTATTATGATGATGGATCATTCCATACCCATAATGTCGTAAAGAAAGTTTTTGAGTCTTTAGATGATAATGATATCTATTTGTATTCAACACCAGATGGTGGTGTTGATTTCCAAAATGCGGCCTTCAATCATATGTTTAGAAGTTACCGTAGTTTCATCGAAGATAAGATGGATATTCGGGGTATCGCAACACCCGGGGGAACGGGAGCTTTAGTTAGTAGTCTTGCGACAACACTCGATGCCAAAGAAACATTATTAATTCCAGTTCCTTGTTGGGGTCCATATTTTGGTATCGCTAAGCTTCGTGATGTTAATGTCGAAACATTCTTTATGTTTGATAATGACCACTTTAATTTAAAAGGTTTTATTGAAAAAGCTGATGACATCATTAAACGCCAAGGGAAATTAGTATTTTTCTTAAATGATCCTTGTAATAACCCAACGGGTTATACAATGTCAAGACAAGAAATGGATGATTTAATTGCCTACTTAAATTCGACTAATGTCCCATGTGTTTTAGTATATGACTGTGCTTACATGGATATGGCTAGTGAAGGACTAGTTGAAACAAGAGAAAAACTAAAACATTTTGCGGATGCCAACAGCAATGTCATAATCTCTTTATGTTTAAGCTATTCCAAAACATATTTCATTTATGGCCAAAGATTAGGTGCACAAATTATCATTGGTAAAGATAAAGAAGCTGTTAAAGCTCTCTATGAAGCAAGTTCATACCTTGCTCGTAACACTTGGAGTAACTGTAATAAAGGAATGGTATCTCTCGTTACGAAGATTGATAAAGATATCAATCTACGTCTTGCTTTAGATAAAGAACTAGAAGTAGTATGGGATTCACTAAGTAAACGTAGTAAAATCTTTTTAGATGAAGCCAAGAAAGTTGGACTTTATACATATCCATATAATGGTGGATTCTTTATATCAATACCAGTTAAAAAGAATATCTATTTATGTGATATGTTAAAGAAAGAAGAGAAAGTATACTTACTTCCTGTAAGTAATGTCATAAGAGTTGCAATCTGTTCACTAAGTATTGATGATTGTCATGGCTTAGCAGCTAAGATAAAAAGAGTAATAGATAAATATGATAATTAGTTTCTTAACAATCGTTAAGAAACTTTTTTACATTTATTTATTTAATTATTGACAAGATCTATCGGGGGGGGTAAAATAATATATATATTGAAAGGAAATAAAAATGAAGAAGAGAGTTTTAATTTTACCTTTATTATTTAGTTTGTTGTTTACTTTAGTCATGTTGTTTACACCAGTAAAAACTGCGCGTGCAGATGGCTATGTATGTAGAAATGTAAGAATTAATACAGCAAACCCAGAATCAGGACTGTATGAGACATTGAATGCTGCATTAACTGCTGGAGCCCTACAAAATGGTGATACAATTGAAATGATTGCTAATTATAGGAATACGAGTAGTACTGCAATTCCTATATATAAGACAGTCACACTTGATTTGATGGATTATAATTTGGAATTTGCCCAAACTAATGGTGGACTTTGTTTTACAGCTGGTGTTGATTACAATTAT
>JAEEGL013160221.1_pt1 | contig 11931 bp, 10 predicted proteins | sample 9134231 | NCBI WGS metagenome assembly JAEEGL01 (sample SAMN16246548, study PRJNA631951) | gut metagenome | biome: gut microbiome; feature: rumen; material: fiber-attached | host: Bos | place: Iran: Karaj | collected 2018-10 | reverse complement strand
CTGAAGCTCCTACTGGATGTCCAAGTGCAATTGCACCACCATTTACATTTACCTTGCTCATATCGAAGTTAAGGTCACGAGCAACTGCGATTGACTGAGCAGCAAATGCTTCGTTTGCCTCAATAAGATCAATGTCATCCAAAGTCAAACCAGCAATCTTTAAAGCCTTCTTTGTTGCTGGTACAGGACCAACACCCATGATTTCTGGCTCAACACCACCAAGAGCACCAGCTACGAATGTAGCCATTGGCTTAACGCCAAGTTCTTTAGCCTTCTCTTCGCTCATTACAACGATTGCTGCAGCACCATCATTGATTCCTGATGCGTTTCCTGCAGTAACATTTCCGCCTTCCTTTCCAGAGCAGCACTTCAATTTAGCAAGTGACTCTGCTGTTGTTCCAGGTCTTGGGCCTTCATCCTTTGCGAAGATAATTGGCTCCTTTGTTTTTCTATCAACACCAGTCTGAACTGGAACGATTTCATCATCAAACTTACCAGCTGCAATAGCTGCCTCACACTTCTGCTGAGAGTTTGCAGAGAACTCATCCAATTCCTGACGAGTAATTCCGTACTTATCAATAACATTTTCTGCTGTGATCATCATATGATAGTGGTTAAATGCATCTGTCAACGCATCATTTACCATAGTATCAATGATTGTCGCATTGTTCATTCTGTAACCGAAACGAGCCTTGGTCATAGCATATGGAGCCATTGACATGTTCTCCATACCACCAGCTACTACGATATCAGCCTGTCCAGCCATAATCATATTTGCTGCTTCGTTTACACATTTCAAACCAGATCCACATACTACATTCAATGTGAATGCTGGAACCTCAACTGGAAGGCCAGCCTTGATTGATGCCTGACGAGCTACGTTCTGTCCCTGAGCTGCCTGAATAACACAACCCATCATAACCTCGTCAACCTGCTCTGGCTTAACGCCTGCTCTGTTGAGCGCTTCCTTGATTACTACTGCACCAAGATCTGCTGCAGGAGTGTTTGAAAGACCTCCCCCCATCTTTCCGATTGCGGTACGACATGCACCTGCTAAAACTACTTTTTTTGCCATTTTTGCTTTCTCCTTTTCTCTATAAATCCGACAATAGTTTCCATTTCATCCGTCTTTGTTCGTTAATCTTTTAACAAAGACCTTTGAAAAAAAAGGATTTATTACAAATCTGATTTGATATTATCACATAATATCTAGTGATGCAAGGGCACTTTTTTAACACAATGACAAATAAAAGCCTAATTTTCAGAATATTCTTATATTTTTCGAACACCGGCGCCAACCCCCTATAGTTTCCTGATTGTTAAAAAAATATCAATATTTGGGCATTTTTAGCTTTTTCAAAGATTTCACTCCTCTCCTCGTCTTTCAAAATGCGTATCATTTAACCGCCATAATTGTTTTTTGCACAAGGAAAATTATAGTTAATTGTCAGAATTTATTTTTTTATAAAATTTGTCTTCTCTTCTTTGTGTATCCATCATATTAAGATATAATATATTTGTTAGGCAATGACAATGTAGTGAAAAATATAATGAAATGCACATGTGTATTAGCATTTCATCATGGAGGGGTCGCTATTGAATTACTACAATACTATCATGCTCTTAACCGGAGCAATTCTAATCATCCTAAGCGTGCTGGTACATGAAAATGCCAGACTATCAAAAACGGAAAAGCAACATTATTATATTTCCTATATAATCGTTGCAATGGCAGCCATTTCTGAATGGTGCGGACTGTATTTCAGCGGGAAAGTCCAATACAATGTCTTTCTAATATATCTCTTCAAATTTATGGATTATGTATTCACACCGACTTCAGGCGCAGCACTTATATGGAATATTCAGTCCAACAAGACTCTCAAGAAAATTGTTCTTCTTATTTTGAGTGCAAATATTGTTTTTCAGAGCATATGTCTGTTGAATGGTGGTGTATTCTATGTTGATGTCAATAATATATATCATCATGGCCCTCTTTATCCGGTATATATCGCCTTTTACGGTGTAATCTTACTGGTATCGGCCTATGCATTTTTTGAATATGGTCGCAATTTTGCCAAGGAAAACAAGCTTTCCATGTATCTGATTATAATGCTTGCAGTTGCAGGCATCGTAGTTCAGGAATTTATCGGGGATAATTTAAGAATTGCTTATTTAACCTTATCTATTTCCCTCGGTTTGTTATATATCCGCTCATCAGAGTTCTCGCAGCAACTATCTGATGACAAAATCAAAAACCAGCAGTACCAGATAATGTTCAGCCAAATACAACCACATTTTCTGTTTAACTGCCTGACTGTGATCCGGGCGACATACCATTCTGACATAGAAAAGGGTGATGATGCCATTTTACAGTTTTCAAATTTCCTGAGATACAACATGGATTCATTATCTAAAAACAGTCTTGTTCCATTTGAAAAAGAACTGGAGCATGTAAAAGAATATGTGGCATTACAATTGCTGCGTTTCCGGGACAGCTTAGAAGTAATATATGATTTAAAATGTACAGATTTTGAGTTGCCCGTTTTGACGTTGCAGCCTATTGTGGAAAATGCCATTCGGCATGGCGCCAGACAAAAGGAAGACGGTGTCGGCCGCGTAACGGTAACTTCAAGTGAGGAAGAAAACTATTATATAATACAGGTTGTAGACAATGGTCCAGGCTTTGATACTACCCAAAAACCAAAGGACGGCCGTTCTCATGTAGGCATTGAAAATGTAAATGATCGTCTCAATTCAATTGTTGGCGGAAAGCTTCGAATTGATTCTGTGAAAGATCACGGAACCACAGTTACAATAATTATTCCAAAGTCAATTAATTCAAAATAATAAAAACCACCGTTGTCGCTAACTAACTTAGCGGAGGCAACGGTGGTTTTGGTTTGTTTCATCAATTATGTCTGCATCTGCTGGCAACTCTCTGGCTTAGCATAAACTAACAACTCATCCATTAAACTACTTATCTAAATACTCTGAGATTTCTTTCTCCATAAATGGTGTCCACCACTCAAGATATCCAGCACGGTCAGGATGTACTCCATTTGCCATATAGTAATCATATTTACCAGCTTCTAATTCCTCAATAGGCAAATTATTCCACATATCTATTACACCGATGTCCCACTTCTTTTGTATTTGCAGTAATAAATCCACCATTTCCTGATACTTCTCACTGTCATACTTTGTTCCAGTATAAAACATAACTGGACAATTGTAATTTGCCTTTGCATAAGCAATCACATACTCAATGGCACCTGCTACTGTGGTCTGATCGAAATCATTCATATCCATGGAATCACTGATTTCACCAAGGGGCTTGTCCTGTGTCGCATCATTTGTAGACAACTGACATACAAATAAGTCAGCATCCTGAGGAGGAATATTTGCCTCCATTCTGGCAATATAATTAGTATCATTACCTTCTTCATTTACCAAAGTAGTTCCTGAGACCGCTTCTTTCACATACTCGATTCCATCACGAGCAGCCATATATTCAACAAATGAAGCCTGCTTTGAAGCCGAACCATAAGTTACAGATGATCCGAGGAAAATAATCTTTTTCCCTTTCAAATTTGGATAAGTATCTATAGCCTCTACATTTGCCGGATCATACTCTGGCAAATTATTGATTTTAGCAACATTTACCTCGTGAACAACTTTTTTCAAAGCTGTTTCTATAAATGGAACATACATATTGATATATCCCTCCTTTGTAGGATTTCCATTCCCATCTACATAATTAGCATCAGCAGATGTCATATCCACATTATGCCATAAATCAATCTGTAATCCACTTGTCTCATAAGGAACAACCACTTTCCACAACACCTCTGAATAAGCGGATCCACCTTTTATATCACTCTTTGCAGGAGTCATAAATGTTACATCAATCCCAAAATTCTCTGATACATAACTCTGAATAAATTGCATCGAGCCAATAATAGTCGTTGTATCATAATCATCTCTATTCTCTGACTCTGAAAATTCTCCAACTGGTGCATTCACATCGCATAATGGCATCTCAACAATAAATGCATCATAGTCTACTGAAGTATCCATCTTCTTCAATCTAGCAATGTATCCATCATCTCCAGAGTCCACCAAACTACTCCCTTTGACAGCTTCTTTTGTTATGGTCTGGTCATTTCTCCCAGCCACATAATCTGCCAATGAGACACCATCATTTCCCACTCCATAGACTAGGTCGGATCCCAACCATGCTACTTTAATACCAGAAATTTCTGACTCTTCCGCTTTTCCAATTTCCTCTGTCAGCTCATGCTTTGAGTCTGACTCTTCTTTTGCTTTCTCACAGCCCATCAACCCCAAAGATGTAACTGCAAGAGTTGCCACTAATAGCAAACTAATTACCTTCTTTTTCATTTTAATCCCTCCAATACATAAAATAAAAGAGCAATATCACTTGATATTACTCTTTCATTATAAAAACAGATTGATAACATGACTTGTAATTATTTGCTATTTTTATCAAAAATTAAACATCGCAATTACACTAGCTGCATCAACAACATTTGAATAAGCATAGCAATAAGATTGCTAGACATGTGTACCATCATACAGATTGTAATGTCCTTGTATTTCTCACACATCCATGACAATGGAATAGCCATTCCTAAATAAGGCAAAATATGGATCAAAAACATCAGAGGGCTAACTGTTCCTATTTCACCAATGACATGTATTAGGGCAAATAATAATGCCGATCCAAGAACCGCAAATGTAGCACCAAATCTTCTAAACGTCTGGAAAATAACTCCTCTAAAGACCATCTCCTCAATAATCGGAGCAAATACAACTGCAAATAACCATGTAAATAATGGTATACTCGTCATCATCGAATTTAATGTATTTTGATTGTCTGATATTAATGATGATGTATTAACATTTCCTGTCAAAGCGGCCAAAATTCCCATTAAGAAAGCTGATCCAAACTTAAACGCCCAAAAGATTCCAAAAGCTTTCCAGAAATTCTTGAACTTATTTTTCTTCTTAAAAGATTCTTTCAAAATCCTGCTACAAGCAGGAATCAAAATCACAAGAATAATGGCGTAAAAAACTGTTTGCCCAACCATTGTAAGGAGTTCTTTGTCGTCAGGTGAAATAAATATTTTCAACGCCTCCACTATAATGCCACTCAATCCAAAGTAAAGCGGAATGACAATCACCCACGCAAGTATCAACCATAATTTCTTAATCTTCGGATACGACTTATCCATAAACCTTACCTCTCTCTCTTTCAAAACTAGTATATACAAAAACCAGATCATTATTCATCCGGCAATATAAGCAACATTATAAATAATATATGGTCCCACGACAACCGCACTTATCTATGTTCATTTATAATCCATGACAGAGCTGAGAACATCAACTCAGCTCTATCATAAACCAAAATGCTATCATTGGCATTTGTAATAGTATAATACTTATAATTGAAATATTCTTTTTCATTAATACTGCTATTTCCAATATTAATAGTACTAAGCTCCATACCATACATACGAAATACACATTTGATACGGACGATAAACCAAGTAAAACAAGCTGCACTGATGCACTAATATTATAAGTAAGTGCATATTTTTTTCCCTCTTGAACAAAACATAGTAATCCACCAACAAAAACCAGTGCAAGCAGTATATGAATTATTAAATACATATGTTACTCCTTTATATAATATGGGATGCTAAAAATTTTTATTTTCAGCATCCACATACTATTATACCTTTTATAAACCTCTTCCTATAGTGTATCCAACCGAAATAATACTTCCTATCACCATGCCTCCTGGTCCTAAGCACCCAAGGCCTATACATCCTACGGCAACAGCCAAATCTGCTGTATTTGCCGCTGTCCATCCGCCAGATACTTCTGTCAACTCTTCTACCGATAAAGTTGATAAACAATCATTTCCTGCCATACTCATCATTCCTTTCTTATCTTACAAATAATGTGAAACAGCCCAACCTCCTGCAACTGCAGCGATAGCAGTTCCACCACAAATCACAAGAGCAGCCATTGGTGACACACCCATAACAAACCCTAATGCATATACTGCAGCAACAGGACCTCCACCATCAACATATTCCATTTCATCTACTGATAACTCATTAAAATTTGCTGATAATTCCATACTTCGCATCCTCCTTTCATAGAATATTTATATAAACCAATTTGCGCGCTATTCTTGGAATATATCCTAATCAATCAAATCTATTTTTTCTAATACATATTTCATTACACTCTCATTTCCCACAATAATCTTAGCCTGGCAAGCCATACCATTCTTCAGTTTAGCTACCTCGCCCTTCTTGTTTGTAACTGTATTCTTATCACATTTCACCTTCACCACATAATAAGCACTCCCAGTCTCACCATCTACAGAAATATCCTTGGATATATCTTGAATAAATCCTGTAAAATATCCAAAATCACTTGATGGATAAGCAGCAATTTCAAATTTAACTTCCTGCCCTTCCTTTAAATTTGCTATATCCTGATTTTCTACATACACATCTGCATAAAAATCATTTTCCTCTTTCGGATAAATGATTCCTATCACTTTTGTAGAATCCACATACATTCCAACATCTATTTCAGCTGACGCATAAATATAACCTGAGCTTCTCGCTTTTATTGCAATCGTCTCATTCTCCTCATTATAATTTTGAAAAGCTTCATCATATTGAGATTTACTTTTTTGACATTCCTCTATTTCTTTAGAAACATTCGCCTTCTCTGTCATTATTTGAACATCTTTGGAGTCAGATGCTGATGACATATTAAGTGAATTCATTTCACTTTGTGCAGAAGTAACAGTTCCTTTCAATGATTGTACAGTTCTCTCAACATTTTCAATTTGACTTTCAATTGATGCAATCTGCTCTAACTCCAAATTTGAAAGTGCTCGATTTTTTTCATCCAACAAATTTTGGATAGAATTATCTATATCAGAATAATTATTTTGTTCCGCTGAACTTGATGCCATTTGATCATTTAGCGAACCAATCTTTGAATCATATTCAGCTGCTGTCATATTGTAATTAGAAATATAACTGTCAACCATACTCTTGAAATAAGGCTTATCATTTGAAAAACTGTTCACCCTCTGATAGATACAATTTTCTGCCAATCTATAATCATCTATCTTCTGATTATATTCATTTACATCTGACATTGTATTATCGATGGCACTTTGATATACGCCAGCACGAGCAGATTTATCTCCGCCATTTGCGTTAATAGTAGTCTCTAGCAGATTTTTTCTGTTCACAATTTCCGCATAATATGAATTATCCTTAATTTCATCTAGAGACTTTTTCTCTCCATTTAAATAATCCATATAACTCTTAAGAGCCTCAGACTTATCGCCTAGCATTTTCCACTGCTCGACTTCGCTTTCATTTATCTTAATCTGGAATAATACATCTCCCTCATTCACATAATCTCCATCTGAAATATCACATGAATATATCTCTCCAGAAATCTTACTGCTTACATTCATAGAATCTTCGCTGGCACGAAATATACCATTACTTTTAACCACATTATCTATGTGAAATATACTCATCCATATCAATGCTATCACGCAGCTAACAGCAACAACATATATTGTATATGTCAAAAACTTATTCGGTCTTGAGTCATAGACTTCTTTACTATCACTCATTTCATTCATATCAATAATAATTGGTCTCATATGTTCTATTCTCTCTTTAATAAATCATGCTGTAATTATGCAACCAGAGATTGTCTCTTTGCTAACTTTGCATAAGCTCCATCCAAGTCGCACAAGCTTTCATGCGTCCCCTGTTCAATAATTTTGCCACCTTCAAATACATATATTTGATCACAATTCTGTATTGTACTCAGGCGATGAGCAATATAAATTGTAGTCATATTTTCTGTCAATTTATCCAAAGCATTGTCTAAAGCTTCCTCTGTCATAGCATCAAGATTGCTTGTAGCTTCGTCCAAAATTAAAATATCCGGATTTTTCAGAATGGCTCTAGCAATTGCCAATCTCTGCCTCTGACCACCTGACAAATTTGCACCATTTTCTTCTAAAACAGTCTCATATCTAAGTGGCAAATCATTTATAAATTCATGTGCTTGAGCAAGTTTTGCCGCTTCTACTACTCTATCCATATCTACATCATCTATTCCTAAAGTCAAATTATCATATATACTTCCGCTAAACAAAAATGTCTCCTGTGGAATATAAGCTATCCTATCTCTCAATGTTTCAAACTGTATATCTGCTATATTATTACCATCTATAAGTATTTCACCTTCTTCCGGTTGGTATAGATTAAGTAATAACTTCGATAATGTAGTTTTACCTGAACCACTTTCGCCAACAAATGCAATCTTCTGACCTGCTTTGATATTTATACTAATATCATCAAGTACAAGTCTTCTTGTTCCATATCGAAACTTTAAATTTTTCACCTGGATATCTCCATCAAACTTATCCGGATTCATCTTCTTGTATTCAGTTGCACTTTTTTCTGCATCTAAATCTAATATTTCCCCCAGACGTTCCGCAGCAACTACGGCAGTCTGCATCTGAGGTTGTAAATCAATCAGATTCTTAACAGGGTCAAGGAAATACATGAGCAACGACTGAAATGCAATAAGAGCACCTATTGTCATTTCACCATTTATTACACTCACGCCACCTACCCATAGAATCAAAACTCCTCCTACTAATTCTACCAAGGTCTTCATAGAATTTTGCACATTTGTAACCCACGACAATTTGAAAATACTCTTCAATAGAATAATAAATTTCTTTTCTGTTTCTATATCAGCTTTTCTTTCTGCATTATGTGCTTTGATAGTCTGAATTCCGTTCAAAGACTCAACCATATAACTAGTGAGCTGAGAATTGTTCTCCATCTCCTTTCTATTAAGCCTCTCATACAGTTTATTAAATGCAAATACAATAACTCCATAAAGGACAACCATTAAACATGCTATGGCAAAAAGTTTGCCATTTTCCATAAACAAAATAATTCCACCTGCAATTGCCATAAATGTGTCAATCATAATAGTAAGTGTTGCACCAGATATGGCATCTCTGACTTTTCCAGCATCATTAAACCTCGAAATAATCTCACCAACTTTTCGTGTACCAAAGAAATTCATTGGTAATTTCAAAATGTGATGATAATATCCAAGTAACAATGCTATATCCAACTTCTGAGATAAATAAAGAAGTAAATGGGAACGAAATGCATTTAAAACAACACGAATTAGATTTAATCCAATAATTCCAATTGATAAAGTCGTAAGCGTTCTTGATAAGCTATCTGGCAAAATTGAATCAATCAGATATTTATAATAAAAAGCTGCTACTATTCCAAGAACTGTGTAGAATAATGACGCTATAAATATATGAGTTAACAACGCTTTCTGTGGAGCCAGCAAATGAATAAATCTGTGAAAAAGCCCTTGTGTTTCGTCGCCTTTTCGAAAAGTCTCATTCTTTATCAATAAAACAAGAACTCCAGTCCACATATATTTAGGTGGCTTACCATTCTCAGTTTTTTCCCCAAGAAATTCTTCTGGCTTCAGCTTCACTATACCTTCAGCAGGATCAGCAATAACAATCTCATCTTCTGTTATTTTGTGTATTACAACATAATGAAGCAATGATCCATCAACAATCATATGCGCTATGCATGGAAGCGGAAATTCACTAAACAAAGCTTCTTTATTTCCCTTGACGCCCTTGGCATCAAAGCCCAGTTCTTCTGCCGCTCTGATGATGCCATATGCATTGGTCCCCTGCTTATCCGTTCCTGCTATTTCTCTTATTTTGCTAATGCTTATGCCGTATCCGTTTTGCTTAGATATTGTCGCCAGGCAAGCCGCTCCACAATCTGTAATGTCGTGCTGTTTTATACAATAATATTTCATATGTTATGTCCTCTTACTGTCCCATATATTTTCTTATAAACTCTACCCAAAACATTGTAAAATCTTTCTTTTTTAAATCACCTCCGTTAATATTTTCCATTTCATCACTAGTCAAACTTCTAAATAACATATCAAAAAAATCCTCCAATCACTTTATGAACTTATAATATTAAAGGACATCATATAAATTCAACCCACTCATGCTGTTTGGTCAAAAACTCGTGTTATTTGGTATCTAATTTGATATACTAAAAAAAACATAACTATCAAAGAGGGCAAAAAATGAACGAAACAATTAGAATTATCCTAGACTTTGAAGCAAACATTTTTTTATTCTTATTAATAAAATCATTTATTCAAAATGATCAACCTTTTTCAATAAATAAGTTTGACATCATCTTTATCATATATTGCATTATCATCTCTATTCCTGTAGAGATTCCTTTTTTATCCGTAATTGATTTCATCGCTGATTTCATTTATATTCTTTTATGCTTAAACTACAATGTAAAAAAATCAATAATATCATTTATAAAAATCGAAGCGATATCACTTGTACTCTTAAATATATTCTTCATGCTACATTCTATAGCATTTACTGATTATTCAACCATTATTGGTAATACAAACTACTTGCACTACAAACAACTGATTTGCCAGGCGCTGGTATATATAAGTTATCAACTTTTCTTAAACACAAAAATGTTTCAAAAATATAACCGTCCTTTATCCTATCTTTTTAACATAGTAATCACTGCAATTATAATGATAACTAGCTATATCATGCTATGCTTATCTCAAATAAATACCAGTTCAGCAATAATGCTACCTTTGTTAGTCAGTTCATTTTTTCTGTTTATCTCAATTTTTCTTATTTTATATAGATTCTTTGTGAATACTATTATAGAAAAATTGGAATTGACTACAGAATTATCTCGCATAAATATAATAAAAGAATATTCATCTCAGGTTGACTCTTCTCTAAAAGAAGCCCATTCCATTCGTCATGACATGAAGAATAACTTACTAATCATCCATAAGTATGCGCAAGAAAACAGAACTGATAAAATATTTGCATTGGCAAATGACATATTAGGACGACTTAATAGTTCTAGTATAATTGACACTGGAATTCCAATCATTTCAGCAATACTAAATACCAAAAGTGCCGAAGCAAAATTATATAATATTACATTTAGCTGCAATACCGTAATTCCATTTCTATCAATATCAGATAGTGATATTATTGTCATCCTTGGTAACCTTCTTGACAACGCCATTACTGCAGCAGCAAAATGCGAAGACGGATATATAAAAATCTTCTTAGAGCAACAAAATGATTTATTATTATTAAAATGCGAAAACAATTATTCTGGTGAAATAAAGAAAAAAGGAGAACTATTCATATCCTCAAAAGAAAACGACGGATTTAAACATGGAATAGGTATAGAAAATGTAAAAAAAGCTATCTTAAGACTAGGTGGTACTTCATTTTTTTCATACGACAATGAAGTCTTTACAGTTGATGTAACACTTCCAAATTACCTGTAACTAAAAGAGGTGACAAAATAAATTGTCACCTCCTTAAATAGACGTAGCCTGATTTTAATTAAACACTCTACAAACTGCTGAGCCAAAACCATATCCAATATGATATATTAAGACAGCAGATCTTTATTTGGTTATATAAAACTTCTTCTTTTCACACTCGTCATCTTATCATAAAACTTTTGTTTTAAAGCTGGTTTATATCTTCGTGACATAGGCACTTCTACATGTTGAGATAAGGCAACAACATCATCCAATACATTTTTCACATATTCCATATTTACAATATATCCCTGATGCGAAAACACAAACCTCTCATCATCTAATTTCTGTGCCACATTCTTTAAAGAATCATAACATATATATTCAGAATCCGTCATATGAAACAGACATTTGTTTCTCTGTTTTTCAACATACAGT
>JAEEGL012687869.1_pt1 | contig 11931 bp, 9 predicted proteins | sample 9134231 | NCBI WGS metagenome assembly JAEEGL01 (sample SAMN16246548, study PRJNA631951) | gut metagenome | biome: gut microbiome; feature: rumen; material: fiber-attached | host: Bos | place: Iran: Karaj | collected 2018-10 | reverse complement strand
CGGACGTAGAGCACATAACGGCCGGGCAGCCAGGTGGCGGGACTCATCATGGTGTACGTAATGACACACTTTGAGCTTTTCTCGGCCTCGCAGTAGCTCTTGGAACAAGCCATCGGGTAATAACCTTCAGCCATAATGTGCAACTGGAAACGGTCTTCGGGGAAATTCGCGCCTCTCTTTCCGTAGAGGGTCACGGCGATGTCGCCATTCACATAAACTGAATCGAACAGATGGGGCTGGACCTGGATCTTCACCTTCGTCATCTCCGGGATGTAGTGACGTTCGTCTCCGAAGCGAGGTGTTTGATCCTCATCATCGTTGGCCATTCCCGATCCTACCTGTTGCGTTTCATCATCATTTGTGTCTTCATCGCTGGTATCAGCATCATCAGAGGTTGAGTCTTCTTTCAGGAATTCCTGGAGCAACTTATCAAATTCTTCTTCTAACGGATCTTTGTCCTGCTTCATTGAATTCTTTTTCATAAAAAAAAAATTGAATTGTGTAATATGTGTTTTCGTATGCCCCTGGTAAAAAAGGGCGCAAGAGTGGTTTGGGCAAAGCCTTGCGGCCACTGCCCAGTGAGCTTCATAGAAACTTGTGTAGGGTTTCTATCACATAGTTGTAGCAATATGTCAAAGAACGACCGTCAAGACGCAATTATACAGTCTGAGTTATGACAGAAAGAAACATAGCCCGAGGCTATATCTTCATCTGCGTCACCCGACGACTGAATAAACATTGCTTGATGGCTTTTCTTTTCATTGAATTGAACTTATTGTGATAGATGTTTTAAATTTGCGGGGACAAAGATAGGAAATTTTCTCAGTATCTTCCAAGAAAAAACGGGAAAATCTTTCGTGAGAAACGCATTTTTAACACTTCCTCGCGTGCGAAATAATAAAAGGTACGCGTGAAATTTAATGACCGATGGGCAACTCGATGATGAAACGACAACCGGCATGATAAGAGGTGTCGAGGATGAGGTCGCCACCTAAGTTACGGAGGTGGCGCTTAGCGAGTGCCAGACCAAGACCGAGACCTTCGGAGAGGTCGTTGACCTTAGTAAACATCTCGAAGAGGCGGGGAGCGTCTTCCTCAGCAATGCCAGGTCCCGTATCCTCTACGATGAAACGAACTGTGTCAGCAGTCCTGTTGATGCACAACACAATGTTCTGGCCATCGGAATACTTGGCGGAATTATAGAGCAGTTCACGGATGCTGCGCATGAGATAGACGTAGCTGGTGTGGATATGGAAATCGTCGGGCACATCCGTCAGGAAAGTAATGGGAACATCAACGAAATGCTTGATGTTCTCTGTGACGCAATAACGGGCGAGTTCGTTGCAGACCACTTCCTCGTTGCGGTTCGCATAGAGTTCCTCGGTAGTACCACGGGCGGAACAGTCGAAGAGCATGAGTACCATACGGTCGAGCAGCTGAGCGTTGTGGCGCATCATATCGGTGATGCCCTTAGCCTCATCCTCGGGCATGGCGGCCTTGCTCTCCTTGAGTACCTGTGAGAAGCCCATGATGATATTCAGGGGCGTGCGCACCTGATGCGACACATTCTGGATAAACAGCGATTTCTGACGGTTGGCCTCCTTTGCTAATTCACTGGTGCGTACGAGTTCTTCATTACGTCGCTCCGCCTCGATGTTCATCTGCTGGATGTCGCTGACATGATGGTTCAACGACTCCTGCATGGCAGCGAAGCTATTTTGTAAACGGCCCACAACGTCGTGATGAGACGTCGTTTCGATAGTCTCGTCATAATGACCACCAGCGATACGCTGCAATTTTCCTGCGAGGTTATAGAGGGGCAGGATGGCATGAGCCACGGTGAAACTGCTGAAGAGCAGGATGAGTAACAGACCGATGATGAGGAGGGCGGAGACAATGTAGGCCAGGAGGTTGTAGTTGTGGAGGATGGTGCGCTCGGGGGTAACGAGGGCAAGACTCCAGTTGGTGCCTGGTACGGGCTGGTAACTGACGATGCAGGGTTCTCCGTTGATTCTGACACTCATGCTGCCTTGCTGTCCTGTGGTCATCTGATGACCCAAGGCAAAGATGTCAGCATTCTTATCGGGATCAGCGTCGGTGAAGATGGTCTTCGTGAAGAGCTGTGCAGAGTCAGGATGCAGATAATAGCGGCCTTCGTCACCCGTCATAAAGAAATAGGAATCGGCATAGGGTGTCTGAGTCGTGAACATCTTGGAGAGGCGCAACAAGGAGAGGTCGGAGGAGATGATGCCCACGAAGGTCTTGTCGTCGCGGTAGAGGGGCTTACTATAGGAGGCAATCATACCGTTGAGGGTGAGTTCCAATGAATCGCCCTCATCGTAATAGACGGCCCAGCAGGCCTTATTCTCATGTTTTGGCTGCTTGTACCATATCTTCTGGAAGTATTCGTATTCCTCTTCAATGACGGTGCTCACGGTATCAGGTTCCCTGACCGTGTAGACAGAGAAATAACGACCGTATTTGGGAAAAGTCTCTGGTTCGAGACTGATGGAACAGCCATCGATATGCCCGTTGAGGGCGACAACATAGTTGGAATACGCGAACAACGAATCAGGATGGAGATTGGCAACGACGTCACAGGCAGTGAGGTCAGTGGCGGTCTCCACGATGTTCATAAAACGGTGGATGCGCTGCAAAGTGGTGTTCACCACACTCGCTGCATGCTTCGTGGCCTCACGCTTGACATTGTTGCGCGACTGCACGAAGAGGACGCCCAACGCCAGCATGAAGATGGGTATGGCCATCAGCAGGATGCCGAGGCTGAGCTTCCAGGAAAGCGACTGGCGGATATGTTTGACTATACTGTGCATCTCTAATTACCCATTATTCTCTCTGATTCGGCAATGAGCTGGTTGAGCAGGGCGGTAATCTTTTCACCACGCTGCTGAATCTCGTCGACCAGACGGTTGGTTTCTTCCTCCGAGAGTTCACTGGTCCGATCGCTGATGGTCATCACACATTTGCAAATATCGCTGACGGGTGACGTCATCTGGTCAGACATGTTATAGAGGAAATTGGTCTTCATACGGTCGCCTGCCTGTGCCTGTTCGTAAGCCGTCTGCAGCACCTCTCCCCGCTCCTTCAGGAGGTCGGAGGCGCGCTGCAACTCTCCCACACGCGTGACCAACGACTGTTGCATATTCTGGAAATGCCTGTTCAGACGACCTATCTCATCTTGCTTAGGAATGTCGGGGATGGGATCGTCGTAGGAGCCATCGGCAATGCGCTGCGCCGATACCGCCAACTGTCGTAACGGCACAAGCTGACGGTGGATGAACAGACGACAGGAGATGAACAACAATAGCAGGCCGACGACAGCAATGATAAGTACCGTATTGAGCAGGCGGTTGTATTCGCCGAAGATATCCTCCTCGGGATAGATGATGCTTGCACTCCATCCGAGGTCGATCTGTGCACGACCAGGCACATCGGCACGTACGAAGGGCTTATAGAACACGTAGCAGTCCCGACCCTCCATCCTGACATGGCGGTAACCGCTCTCGCCCGACGTCATCGCATGGATGGCTTCCAATTCAGCATTGTTGTCGTATTTCTCAGCCAACTCGAAGGCGTTCTTATTGAGGAAGGCACTATCGGGGAAGACAATCAGTTTCCCGTCTTTACCTAACAGAATATAGAAGGAATTGGGCGAAGGCTTGCTCTCGAGCATGATCTTCGTGAGTTGGGTGAGCGACACACTGACATCGAGGGCACCTATGGCTTTCTGACCGTCCCAAATAGGCAGACGGAAAGTAGTGAGGGGTTCGCCATTGAGCAGTTTCTTTCTCTGTGGCGTTACCCATCCCACCTCATTGATATTGACGGTAAAAGAGTCGGTGGGCCAATGAAAATGGGCATCGACGATATAAGGATTGACATCCACCAACCGCTGGGCATAGAGCTGCATCTTCTCGGGCTGACGGTGATAAGCCATCATCTTCCAATAGACATTTCCCGTAGCCTGTTCCACGTCGAGGAGGATATTGTCGATACGACTCACTGTGGCTTCGAGGGTCTGTGCAGCATCGCTGATAGCCTCCTCTCGCAGAGCCCTACGCGAGAAGAAGAACATGATAAAAAGTGCCACGATGAGCAGAATGGCCAAAGCTCCGATAACCGTCAGACTGAGTCTGAAGGAAAGGGTGTTGCGGATATGATTGGTCATTCGTGACATATCAGATTCTTATTCTGCCAATGTAAAGTCAAGTTGCTTACGTTCCAGATTGGCACGCGCCACCTGAATACGGATGGGGTCGCCTAACTGGTACTTCGTATGGTTGCGACGACCAACAATTACAAAATTCTTCTCGTCGAAGTCGTAGTAGTCGTTACCCAAGTCGCGGATGGGGATCATACCCTCACAATGATTCTCGTCAATCTGTGCATAGATGCCGTAGCTGGTGAGTCCGGAGATATGGGCATCGTAGGTATTGCCGATCTTATCCTCCATAAACTCCACCATCTTATACTTGATGCTGTCGCGCTCGGCATTCTGCGAAATCTGCTCCATATCACTGCAATGCTCACAGAACTCCTCGTACTTATCCTTATTGGCCGAACGGGCACCATCCTGATATTTTGTCAGCAGGCGGTGGACCATCATATCCGGATAACGACGGATGGGCGAGGTGAAGTGGGTGTAGTAGTCGAAGGCGAGGCCGTAGTGACCAATGTTATGAACGCTGTACTTGGCTTTCATCATCGCCCGCAGGGCCACCGTCTCGATGGCGTTCTGCTCGCGGGTACCCTCGGCATCAGCCATCAGGGCATTGAGCGACTTGGTGATAGCACCCTTCGTACCGCTGGTCTTCACCTTATAACCGAACTTCGAAACGAACTGGCGCAGATTTTCGAGCTTCTGGGGATCAGGCTGGTCGTGGACACGATAAGGCAGCGTCTTTGCTTTCTGGCCCTTCTTCACCCTACCTATCGACTCTGCAACCGTGCGGTTGGCAAGCAGCATGAACTCCTCGATGAGCTTATTGGCATCCTTCGACACCTTAAAATAAGCCTTCACGGGCTTGCCCTTCTCGTCGACATCGAAGTGCAGCTCCTCGCGGTCGAACTTCACGCTTCCGTTCTTGAAGCGGGCTGCACGGAGTTTTTGGGCGAGGGCGTCGAGGGTTATCAACTCCAAGGCGTTTTCGCCTTTGAGTTTTTTTCGGGGAGGGAGGAGTGTGGAGGGAGGAGTGAGATTACCTCTTCCCTTAGATTCTGCCGCAGAACTATTCTCACTCCTCACTCCACACTCCTCACTCCCCGACTCTGCCACGCCATTGTCCTCAAGTATCTGCTGTACTTCCTCGTAGGCATAACGACGGTTGCTCTTAATGACCGTATGGGCCAGGTGCCACTTCTTGACATTGGCCTCAGCATCGAGCTCAAAGATTACACTATAACAAAGTTTCTCTTCGTCGGGACGGAGGGAGCAGATGAAGTTACAAAGGCGTTCAGGAAGCATGGGAATGGTACGGTCGACGAGATAGATGCTCGTGGCACGGTTGTAGGCTTCCTTATCGATGGTAGAGCCTTCTTTTACGTAGTGACTCACATCTGCAATATGAACTCCTACTTCCCAAAGGCCGTTATCCAGCTTGCGGATGGAGAGGGCATCGTCAAAGTCCTTGGCATCCTTGGGGTCGATGGTACAGGTGAAGACATCGCGGAAGTCCTCACGACGAGCTATCTCCTGCTCAGTGATGGTGGCGTCGATCTTCTCAGCGGCATCCTCCACATTCTTCGGATACTTATACGGCAGGTTGTACTGCGCGAGGATGGCATGCATCTCGGCATTGTTCTCACCCGTCTTTCCCAACACATCGACCACCGCACCGATGATATTCTTATGCTCATGGTCGGGCCATTGGGTGACCTTCACCACCGCCTTGTCGTCGGTCTTTCCGCCTTTCAGCTTCCGCTTGGGGATGATGATGTCGTGAACGAAGGTAGTGTCCTGCGGAATGAGGAAGGCCCAGTCGTTTTCGACACGCAGCTTTCCGACAATATGGTCGTGGGCACGACGGACAATCTCAATCACCATTGCCTCCTTGATATGCTTATCGCGACGGGCCATGTAGGACACCTTCACCTTATCGCCGTCCATCGCCGACATCGAATTACGCTCTGCAACAAACACTGGTGTACCACCATCATCGGGCAGGAACGAGTTTCGACCATTGGCCTTGCGACGGAAAGTACCCTCCTGCACCTGCGTCTTCATATTCAGACGATACGAATTGTCGCTCACTTTACTCAGGAAATCATCCCAAGCCATTTCCTCCATCGTATCGATGGCAAGCATCTTCAACGGATGGGTGTCGAGCTTCAGCGCTTTGAATATCTGCTTGAACGAGAATGTTTCGTTCGGATTATGCTGGAAGAGATTCTGAAGCAGTTCGCCGACCTGCTTCTTACCCAGTCTTTTTCCACCTTTCTTCTTTCCCATAGAGTGTAATATCTTAGTTTTCGGCAAAGATACGAAAAAAAACGTCAGATTGCTCAGATTCGACCATTTTTTTATATTTTTTATGCGTAATCGGCGAAATATGCGGTTATTTTCGTACCTTTGCACCCAAATTTCATGTCAAATGAAGATATTAATCACCGGTGCGAGCGGGTTTATCGGCTCATTTATTGTAGAGGAAGCGCTGAAAAGAGGTTTCGAGACATGGGCTGCTATCCGCAAGAGTAGTTCGAAGGAATGGTTGCAGGATGAACGCATCCGTTTCATCGAACTGAACCTGTCGTCGAAGGCGCAGCTCGTAGAGCAACTGCGAGGTCAGGACTTCGACTACGTGGTGCATGCTGCGGGTGTGACGAAATGCCTGAACAAGGCCGACTTTCAACGTATCAATACCGAAGGAACAAAAAATCTGGTAGATGCCTTGCTCGAAGTGGAGATGCCACTGAAGCGTTTTGTCTTTGTGAGCAGCCTCAGCATCTTCGGAGCCATCAAGGAACAGCAGCCCTACGAGGCCATCTGCGAGAGTGACACCCCTCAGCCGAATACGGCATACGGGCGCAGCAAACTGGCTGCAGAACAATATCTTGAAAAGAAGAAAGGCCTACCTTATATTATATTAAGGCCAACGGGTGTGTATGGGCCACGTGAGAAAGACTATTTCATCATGGCAAAGAGCATCCAGCAGCATTCCGACTTTGCCGTAGGCTATAAACGGCAGGATATCACCTTCGTCTATGTAAAGGACGTGGTGCAGGCTGTGTTCCTCGCACTCGAAAAGGGAGAGGATGGTCGTAAGTATTTCCTCTCCGACGGTGAAGTCTATCAGAGTGCCACTTTCAGCAATCTCATCCACGAGGCTTTAGGGCGTCCCTGGTGGATTCGCATCACGGCACCAGTATGGGTGTTGCGCATCGTGACCTTCTTCGGCGAATATATCGGAAGGATAACGGGTAAAGTGACGGCCCTGAACAATGACAAATACAATATTCTCAAGCAACGCAACTGGCGCTGTGATATACAGCCTGCCATCGATGAGCTCGGTTATCAGCCAAAATATAAGCTGAAGCAAGGCGTGGAAGAAACCATCAAATGGTACAAGGACAACAAATGGCTTTGAGAAGTGAGAAGTGAAAAGTGAATAGTGAATAGTGAAAAGTGAATAGTATAAAGTATTTGTTCGAAATCGAAAAGAAGCCTCGCAAGGGGTTGCTGCCAGTAGAATGGGTGGTGATGGGCTATATGCTACTGACCCTGCTGTTGATACTCTTCACCTATACGAAGATGCAGGATCCCGAACCGATGCTCTGGGACAGATTCCGCATTGTGATGATGATGCTGGCACTATGGGGGGTGTATCGCATGATTCCCTGCCGTTTCACCCATTTCTGTCGCATCGGCGCCCAACTGCTGCTCCTGCCCTTGTGGTATCCGGAAACCTATCTGCTGAACCGCATCTTCCCCAACCTCGACCACATATTTGCTGCCTACGAGCAACAGCTCTTCGGCTGCCAGCCAGCCCTCACGTTCGCCCAAGCATGGTCACATCCCATCTTCAGCGAACTCATGCATTTAAGCTATGCGTCGTATTTCCCGATGATCGCCATCATCACACTGTTCTACTTTTTCTGCCGCTATAAGGAGTTCGACCGCACGGAGTTTATCCTCTTGTCGTCGTTCTTCATCTTCTACGTCATCTTTGTCTTCCTGCCCGTTACAGGACCGCAATACTATTATTTAGCTGCAGGCGTCGACAATATTGCCCACGGTGTCTTCCCCAATGTCGGCAGTTACTTCGCTACCCACAACGAGGCATTGACGATGCCCGGCTACAGCGACGGCCTGTTCTATCAGTGTGTGGAGAGTGCCCACGAAACGGGCGAGCAACCCACAGCAGCCTTCCCCAGCAGTCATGTCGGCGTGACGACGATTATGATGATTCTGGCCTGGCGCAGTCGTAACAAACTGCTGTTCTTTGGCATGCTGCCACTGTTCGCGCTCATGTGTTTTGCCACCGTCTATATCCAGGCCCACTACGCCATCGACGTGATAGCAGGTTGGGTGTCTGGCATCGCATTCTTTGTCGTTTTGCATTTTTTATACGGAAAAATTTGGTCGGTTCGAAAATAATGCCTACCTTTGCAAACGGATAAGTAAGGATAAAGACATGTTAACAGCGAGGATTCCGACAGGCAGAAAGTCGGGATTCTTTTGTTTTTTGTCTGTCCAAGGAAATCATGAATAATTAAATTGTAAATTGTATATCGTTAAATTGTAAATTGATATGGCTTATATGTCACAAGAAGGCTACGACAAACTGATAGCCGAACTGAAGCGCTTAGAAAGCGTAGAACGCCCCAAGGCATCTGCTGCCATTGCAGAAGCCCGCGAGAAAGGCGATTTGAGTGAGAACAGTGAGTATGATGCCGCCAAGGAGGCACAGGCACATCTTGAGGATAAGATCAACCAGCTGAAACTGACGATCTCTGAGGCAAAGGTCGTGGACACCAGCCGTCTGAGTACAGACTCCGTGCAGATTCTGTCGAAGGTGGAGATGACCAATCTGACCAATCAGGCCAAGATGACCTACACCATCGTCAGCGAGAGCGAGGCGAACCTCCGCGAGGGAAAGATCTCCATCAAGACACCGATTGCCCAGGGACTGCTGAACCACAAGGTGGGCGACGAGGTGGAAGTGAAGATCCCGCGTGGCACAATCAAGTTGCGGATCGACAAAATCACCGTAGGGTAATAAATTGTCTAATTGTAAATTGTCTAATTGTAAATTACAATATGGATATCTTTAGTAAAATCGCTGCTGGTGAGATTCCCAGCTACAAGTGTGCAGAGAACGAGGAGTTCTATGCTTTCCTCGACATCAATCCGTTAGTAAAGGGTCACACTCTCGTCATTCCCCGTCGTGAGGTAGATTACATCTTCGACATGGACGACGATGAGATAGCCCGCTACCAGGTGTTTGCCAAGCGCGTGGCCCTTGCCGTCAAGAAGGCCTTCCCTTGCAAGAAGGTGGCTCAGGTGGTGCTCGGCCTCGAAGTGCCCCATGCCCATATCCACCTCATTCCGATGCAGTCAGAACAAGATGTGGATTTCCGTCGCGAGAAACTGAAACTCTCAGAAGAAGAGTTCAAGGCTATCGCCGCTAAAATTCGTGAAGAGTTTGTCTGATCAGACAAACTCTTCACCGTATTTAATCTGTACCTCACTCACATACTTCCGCACCAAGGCCGAGGAGTCGCCCTTCTTGCAGATGAGCAGCACATTATCCTGCTCGGCTACGATGTAACCCTCTAAACCGTTGATTACACCCAACCGTCCCTTCGGCAATTTGATGACATTATCGCTACAGTCCTCGAGAATCACCTCCGAGTCGATCACCACATTGTCATCATCGGTCTTGCGCATGGCCTCATAGATACCATGCCACGTACCGAGGTCGGCCCAGCCAAAGTCGCACTTCATCACATACACACCCTCACTCTGCTCTAAAATGGCATAATCGAGCGAGACATTCGGATAGCGCGGATAGTTTCGCTTCACGTATTCCATCTCCTGCTCGTATGTATAGTCGGGCAATTCCTCCTTCAAATGACGAAGCACCTCAGGGAAGATCTGTTCGAAGCTATACAGCAGATGGCGCGCATTGGCAAGGAAGATACCCGTGTTCCAATAAAACTCGCCGCTGTTCATGAACATCGTGGCGAACTCACGCTCGGGTTTCTCCGTAAACGACTTCACGCAATACACATCCGGCTTGCAGCTCACGTCACCCAACTGGATATAGCCATAGCCGGGTTCCGGACGGGTAGGTTTCACACCCATCGTCAGCAGCACATCGTTTTCGGAAATATAGCCGACACCGATGTCGATACTCCGCCTGAAAGCCTCATCGTTCAGTACCATCTGGTCGGAAGGGGTGATGATCAGATTCGCCTGCGGGTTGATACGAGCGATACGCATAGCTGTCCAAGCCACACTGGGCCCAGTATTACGATGAACGGGCTCCACAAGGATTCGATGTTCAGGCACCTCTGGCAACTGTTCCCTCGTGAGTTGCAGGTATTCCTGACACGTACACACAAATATATTCTCCTTTGGCAGAAGTTTCACGAAACGATCGTATGTGGCCTGCAACTGTGTACGGCCCGTTCCGAAGAAATCCATAAACTGCTTGGGATACAAGTCTCTGCTACATGGCCACAAGCGTCTGCCGCGGCCTCCTGCGAGAATCACACAGAAATTTCTCTTATCTGTTTTTTCCATCTATAATATCTATAGCCTCTGTTTCTGCGTGCGAAGTTAAGCAAAATAGTTGATATAAGCAAGTATTTTTCATTTTTTTATCAGAAACTTTTGCAGTTTCAGAAATTTGTAGTACCTTTGCACCCGCTTTGGTTAAGAAACCTGCTGCGTTGTCATGCCCAGATGGCGGAATCGGTAGACGCGCTGGTCTCAAACACCAGTGGGGCAACCCGTGCCGGTTCGACCCCGGCTCTGGGTACGATTTGTACCACAATGTGCTGGTTTCAAAACAAAGTAGAAGTGCTGTAAATCAATATTGCAGCACTTTTTTTGGCCACGACATGACGGGATGCGCAACAGAGCATCATTAAGGACAGAAAGACTGTCTGATAAATAAGACTAACATGTTTCATGCTGCAAAATTACCTTTGCACCATTATTTAATAAAGAACAAATATGAGAGCTATTTTTTTGATTGGTGTACTGACTGCAGGACTACTTACCGGAGCCGCCAAGGATCATCGCTCAATAGCGAGTGTTGAGCGTGTCAGCGTGGAGACACCCGTGGGCAATGCTCCCAGACTTCCCTATCAATTATGGGTAAAATACACCGATAACAGGGGGGAATACCGTCAGGTGAAATGGTTAAACTCTTCGGAGGCCACAGAAACCGCCGAAGCTACGCCTGCCATTAATCCCGTGGGCAAAGTATATAAGGTACGCGGATTCATCTTAGGCGACAACACAACTCCAAACGGCTATCCTGTATCGGCAGAGGTAAGGATCGTTGAAGGGACATACGCTATACCATCGAACAATCCTGTTGCAGAAACGTTACCGCTCGACCAAGTGAGAATTGATGGTGATAACCGTCTTACATGGAATCGTAATCTTGACATCGACCAGCTCATCAGCCTGCCAGTGAAGCAACAGCTCTATAATTATCGCGACACTTACGGGCTCTCTACCGAGGGTTATCCTGAGGCTGACGGCTGGGACTCGCCGACTACAAAACTGAAGGGGCATGGCTCCGGCCATTATATGTCGGCTATGGCTCTGGCTTTTGCCAGTTGCCAGGATCAGACTAAAAGGAATACCACATGCACAACAACAAGAACAAGGGTAGAAGAATCGCGACGATGTAAGGTAATCACTACTGTATAGAACGAGCAGATGGGACGCCACTGCGT
>JAEEGL011720028.1_pt1 | contig 11931 bp, 3 predicted proteins | sample 9134231 | NCBI WGS metagenome assembly JAEEGL01 (sample SAMN16246548, study PRJNA631951) | gut metagenome | biome: gut microbiome; feature: rumen; material: fiber-attached | host: Bos | place: Iran: Karaj | collected 2018-10 | reverse complement strand
CTTTTATATAATTTAACCATTCTAATTAATCTAACAATTCTAATAACTCTTAAAACTCTAGTAGCTCTTGAAGCAGTACTAACTTTAGATATTGCTTTAGCAGCTTGAGCACTTTTTCTTTTTCTATTTTTTGATATTTTATCTTCTTTAATTGGTCCATAACCCATAATAGGATTCATAACATAATCAATATCTTGAATAAGTGAAATAGTAGAAATTAAATCTAACCAGAAAAAAAAAGTAAAAATATAATTTTCTTTTGCTATACAAGTTAATATAAATTCTAATGAAAATAATCCTAATAAAATACATTGAATTATATTAAATGCTTCATCTACTTTTATACTTAGAAATGCATAATTTATATCAGTTGCGAATAATGCCCATATTGTAAATATTGACATTGTTATTAATATTGGAGATGAATCTAAGAATTTTACTATTTTTTTTTTCCATTTTTTCTCTATTTTTTTTTCTATAAATGATTTTGTTTGTGACTCTCCAAAATATGATGTTGCTTTTGATATTAAATGATGTTTATCCATTTTTGCTATTGAACTTCTATTTTGTGTTTCAATTTTTGGAGGTTCTTTTTTAATTTCTATTCCGTTTGTCATTTCTATTTGAGATTCTTTTTCTTTTGGTTTTATTAAACTATAATTTATTAATTTTACATTATTTTCTGATTCTAATTCTATCATTTGTTTTTCTTTTAATTTTGATTCATCTATATTGTTATTTGTTGTTGTGGGATTAAGTAAAATCATATTTGAATTTATTGAAACTTCTGATTTTATTCTATTATGTCTTTGATTTCCATTAGTTTCATTATTTTTATCTTCTTTTACTTCATGTTCTGACATTATTTTATTATCTACAATTTTTATTTTTTAAATTTTTTAAAAGTTTTTGAATAAAAAAATATTGTAAATAAATAATTTAAAAAAAAAAACAAATATTCAAATTAAAACAATAAATCAAAATTTAAAATATGTTAGAACAATTACAATTACAAAACCAAACACAAAACCCATTATCATCTCCAAATCGAAACACATTAAATCCAAATTCTCAAAGTCCTCCAAGAATAGAAGATCACAATCCAAAAAATAAAGAATCAAATCAAGAAGAAGAAGCACCATCAGCAACAAATTATAAAATATCAAAAACATTTCGTCCATCAACATTTGATTTATTTCCAAAAGAAATTAATTGGGGAAAAGCAGTTGTTGATTATGATTATAGTAAAAGAAATTTAGAATGGGGATATAATAAAAAACCATTTATAAGAACTAAAAATTTAATAAGAGAAATTGAAAATCAATTTGATCCAATTTTACAAAAATATAATGATGATAATATAAATAAACAAGTTAAGACTATTGAAAATAAAGATTTATATGATAAATTAGCAAAAAATTATGATTATCAATTAAAAAATGAACAATGTTATAATATTATTAATTTAAAAGATAAATTAAAAGGATTTGAAAATCATCCTAATTATCCTAAAACTATTACAAAATTAGGAAAAGCTGTTGAAAAAAATAAAAATAATAAAAGATTATATAATGTATTATCTAATTTTACATGTGAAGAACATCATTTTGATGCACCTGAAAGAAGACCTAAATTTAAAGAAGAAAGTGAAAATGAAATTAAACCAAAATTAATTAATTCTAATCTTTATAAAGAATATGATATCATTACTAATGATTATAAATTATTTAATAAAGAAAAAAAATCTACTGATTTAGAAGTTGTTAAAATAAAAGCAGCACAACAATTTTTTAAAACTCATGATTATGATTGTGTTAAAGGGAAATTTTATGATAGTGATAAGGAAAAAAAATATCAAGAAGAATTAAAAGAAAAAAATGAAAAATTAGTAAATATGAAAAGAAATGAATTATTTAATCCAGTTAATAATATTATTTATGATAAGGAAGGATTAGAAAATTATGATAAAAATATTCATACTTCACAATTAAAATATCGTCATAGACCAAAAATTGAAAATTATTATAGAACAAAAGAATATGAAAATGAGAAAAAAAAAGAACATTTATTAAAAAATAAATTAAATTATGATAGATATAAATTACAAGATGAAAGAGGATATGATTTTTTTAATATGAAAAATACATATAATCATTATAAAAATACTGCTAGTTGTAATAATAAAAAAAATCCTTGGGAATTATTAAAAGAAAAAGCAGGTGAAAATGAGACATTTTCAAAAAAACAAATTTATAAATCTCCATATGATATTACTGATGTTGATAAAAATGAATATGAATTTAGAATAAAAAGAGAAAATTTATTGAAAAATTTACCTAAATTAGAAAATGAAGAATCTTTTAAAAGAATTGAAATTCCTCATAAAATTAAAGTTAGAAATATTAGTACTTCACCTGATGCTGGACAAGGATTTATGAATAAAGAAGTTTGGTTTAGAAATCCAAGGAATATTGATATGTATACTTTTCATCGTAGGACTATGACAAATAATTTTTGAGTTTTTGGATTTATTTATTTTTTATTTTTTTTTTTTTTGAAATTTTTATTTTTATTTATTTATAATTTAGGATTTAAAAAAGTAGAATAGTAATTATAAAATATTTTTGATTTTTTTTATTATTATTATAATTTATGTATTTATATAATTACAATATTATTTTACCCCAAAAAAATACATAGAATAACATTTTTAGTGATTTAATTTTATACATATTTTTTCTATAATTTCATTATATTGAATCATCATTCCTTTTATAAGTTTAAATTTTAAAATTGATATTTCCAACTATAAATGAATTAATTAATTTCCAATTAAATGATTAAATTTTTTTCACAAATTAATTTAAATTAATTCTTTTTATCAGTTCCATTTTTAATTTTCAATGAATTTAAAATTTGAATTAATTGTTCTTTAATTTGATGTTTTGATTTAAAATATAAATTAAATGACATCAAAGGATATTTTAAATAATTATCATTAATTTGATTTAATTTATTATAATCATTGTGCTGATTAATAAATTTTAAATTTATACAATTTTCAATCAAATTAAAATTATTTATTTTAATTATTTGATTTTCATCGTTTTTATAAATGTCTTTTTGCTCATTTCATATTGTAATTTATTTTTTATTTGTATTAATGATTTATTAATATCTTTTTTATTTGCTCTTTTATTTGAATTTATAAAATTTTCAGATTTACAGTATTTATTATAATATATTGTATTAAAATATTTTTTTTTGAAAGATTATTTTTTATTAATATATTATAATGTTCAAAATTAGGTTTTTTTTAATTGCTGAATTTGATTCAATATTTTTTATCTTTCCTTCGCTTTAAGTTTTATTGATTAAAGAAGATTTACCTAATGAATTTCTCAAAGAACTTTTCATTCTTTGGTAATTATTTTAAATTGAATAAGATGATTTTATATGTTTTAAAGGTTTTTTTCCTTCAATTTTATTATCATTTTTAATTGTTTTATAGAAAAAAACTTGAGATTTTTTTTATTTAAATTTGGTTTAACATTTGGATGATCTAATCTTTTCTTTGAATATTTTTTTAAAGTTGAATTTCTTTTATTAATAATACTATTATCAATTGAAAAATAATTAATTCTTATAATTTTTTTTTTAGTTTTTTTAATTAAACTTGTATTTATTTTATAACATTTTCTTTTTTTTTATTTTTTTTTAAGAAAAGATTCAGTAAAGATAATTCTTTGAGTATTTGAAGATTTCCTTGAATTTGAAGTTGAATTTTGAAAATTTTTAAATCCTTCAATTTTCATCTCTTTCATTTCTTTTTTTGGAAAAATTAGTTTGGAGTTTTCTTTTTTTTTTTCTTTTTTTTCTTTTCCATTATTATTATTATTTTTTGGTATTTTTATATTATTTTCTAATTTTAACCTAATATTATATAAATATTAATAAAATGAAATAATAAAATAAATCTAATAAAGCGATATTATTAGAAAATGGAAATTAAAAAATAAAAATAATTAGTTTTTAAGAGTTAATTAAATAAATGAATTAACATAAAGAAAAGATATATAAGTTTGGGGATTGGGCCCAATCCACAATCCTCAAATAAATAATTACTATTAAAAAAATATAATATTTATTTTTTATTTAATAAATTAAATAATTATTTAAAAGAAAATAGTTATTTATTTGTGGATTAGGGATTGGGTCAAATCCAATATCCCCAATCCCCATATTAACTAGGAAAAATTATAAATTTAATTATGAATAAATATTTAAATAATCAACTAATTATTTTAAATATTAAGAAATAAAAATATTTTTTAATTTGGAATAATTATAATTTTTGTTGACTTTTTTTCGTTAACAGTGACATCAGTTTTTGGAGAAATTATTTCGATTTCCGGTGTTCCTCTATCAGTCGGAATACAAAAAATAAAAGAATTCTGTGGACACTCTCTTTTGATATAATTTTCTATATACCTTTTTTCGCTATATTGATAACTATCAAAATCAGTAATAACAGTAGAAATTATATCATTTGAATCAGTATTAAAGTCAAGGGTCATAGAATAATTGACATTATTAAATTCTATTTCATAAGCTTGTACATTTTTTCCATCATCAAATGTAGAATATATTTCCATATTTATTTTCTTTGGTCTACTTAAATTAATAACATGAGCATAAACTTTCGGCATTTTAAAGTTATTTATTTCTTCAAAATTAAAAGTAAATTTAAAATTAGCTTTCTTTTCTAAATAAATCATATGTATATCTATATAATATTGAAAATTATCGGAAAGACTTTCAAAACTTTCTGTATGTTCACTTTCAATTTCTTCTTGTTCTTTGTCTTTTGTTTGAGTAATTTCGGATATTTCATAATACTTCTCTAAGAAAGTAGAATAAGTTTTATTGGCACATAAATTCAATAAATTATCAATTTCTTGGATTGATGTATTTAAATAGTTTTTAATTTGATAAAAACTTTCCTTAATTTGATTATAATAATCTGAAGTCAAATTTTTTAAAGACTCTAATTTTTCTGACATTAAAAGAAATGTTTCATCTTCATAATTTTTTTGAATTAAATTTTTAGAGCTTTTATATGCAGATTTTAAATTATCCATATTTTTTACAATGATTTCATCAAATTCATCAAATTTTTCAAAATTTTTTATGAAATTTTTCATATTTTTTGAACTGTTCAACAATTTATGGAAAGTCTCATCAATTGATTTATCTGCAATTTTTTTGGAATATAATGATTCATTTTCATTAGTATCTAACATCCTCAATTTATATTTATAAATTTTTTTATTTAGATTATCTTCATAATCATCAATTCCATAAGAATTTATTGAATCATTCATAATTTTTATATATTTGTTTTCGAGCTCATTTGATAAATTATTTAAAAGTTTTAAAATTTTATTTTTATCATAAGAATTTTCATAAGTTTTTGAATTTATTTCTAGGTTATCTAAAACTGCGTTTTTCGTGATTTCATTCAATAAATTTAAAAAACTTTCATAACAAGGTTTAATTTTATTATTTCCAAAATTCTCAATATAAGAAAGAATATCTTGAGAAATTTGAAAAGTTTTTAAATATTCATTATAATCTTTGATTGCTTTTTGAGTATTATTTAATTTTGTATTTATGTCATTTAAAATATCATCTGGATCTAAACTGAATAAATCATCAAATTGTGCCTTAATAAATTCTCTTTGTTCTTCAACAGTAATAATCATTTCATTTGATTTTTCATTTAATACTTTAATATATGAATCAATTAATCTTTCCTTCATATATTTATTCAATAACCTATTATATTCAGATTCTATATCAGGGATAATTAAATTTATGTTGTAATCTATTTTTCTTTTAATAATGTTATTAAAGGCTGAATTAATTGATACATCATTTTTAATGAAAGAAATATATTTTTCTTTTATATGTACTCTAGAATCTTCAATAAACTCCTCAATTTTTATATCTAATAATTCTAATAGTTTTTTATGATTTTTATCTATTACTTGATCTAAATTATTTAAACTAAATATTTTGAGTTTTAAATCTTTGGTGATAGATTTAATTGAATTAAAATTAAATATACTTATATAATATGATAATGTTTGTGATAGACCCCATTTCAAATTATCGTATAAACTATTTATTTTAAAATTTTCATTGTGAACAATAATTCTATCAAAAAAATCATTTCCGAATGAAGGGATTAAATTATTTAATAAATTATTAAAATTTGATTTTATAATTTTTTGAAGGCATTCATCTAAGTCATTTTGTTCATTTATTTCTTGTTTTCTAATAAAACTATCAAAAGAATTTTTAATTTCTTCAATATCAATCCTTGAAAAATCTGGTTTTTTCCAACTTTTTATATTAGCTTCATAATTTTCACCTTTTGTTTTTTGAATGATTTCATTAATATTATTATTCATGATTTCCAAATTATCATCTATTTCTTTTTTGATTGTATCACTTAAATCATAAGTAGTATAACCTTCAATATTATATATAGCATATTTTGTTAATACCTCATATAAATTGCTAAATTGAGCTTCAATTTGTTGATTAATATAATTTTCAATTGATTTTAGATTTATTTCTTCATAAATAATTTGATAATAATCATTATATTTATTAACTATTTTGGATTTTGTAATATATTTATACTCATTCACTATATCATCTGTAATAGTATGGATTGTTTCTTTTAAATTAATTGAGGAATTTAATAAATTTGAAACTTCATATTTAGAAATCAAATTTGTTACTTTTTGATAATATATATTCAAATAATAATCTACATAATTATTATATACATTTGTATAAATATTATTGTAAATTTCATCTAAAACAGAAAAAATTGTTTTATTTACAGTTACAAATATTTTATTTTTATATTCATTAATAGTTTCATTTATTTTAGAAAAATCTATATTATAAGAAGTTAAAGTTGTTTCAATTCTTTGTTTTTCACTTAATAAATAATTATTTACTTTTTCAATTATTCCATTAACATTTTCATTTATTTGATTAATTTCATTGCGTTCCAAATGATTATAAGCATTATAATATAAATCATTTATTCTGTATATAATATCTTCTTTTGTAAAATATTGAGTAATAAGTTTGTTTAGTCTAGAAGTATAATCTTCTTTTTCTTTTTTAAATTCTTTTGAAATTTCTAAATTTGAGTTATTTAAAGTTAAAGATAATTTTTTTATAAAATCATCTTGATCAAAAATCCAATTATCTAAAATTGTTTCCTTGAATTTTTCGAGATTTAAATAAATAAATAATTGATTATTTATTTCCTCATAAAAATCATTAATTTGTTTGCCATTATCAGAATTCTCTAAATAGTATCTTAATGTCAAGGAATATTCATCATTTTCTTTTCCATTATTTAAATAATAAATCTCATTTGATAATTGTGTTAAAGATGAATTAAATTTTAATTGGGAATTTATTAAAAGATCATTTGTTTCGAAAAAATTAGTTTCTGGAATTTGAAGAGTATATAATTGTAAGTTTATATTTAAAGTTAAATTTTTTGATTGTAATATCTTTTGATTAATATTTGAAAAAACAGAATTTATGGTACTTTCTCTTTCTTTTAAAATAACATCCAAACCTTGTTTATTTTGAGGTATCTTACTCAAAATTAATTGATATGAAGAATTAATTGTTTTATGTAAATAATTATAATAATAAGCAATACTATAATTATATTCCTCTTTTTGATGCCATATAATTGAATCATAAAAACTATTTGTAATATTTTTAATATAAATTTGTTGTAGTATTTTAGCCATAATACCGAATTCATTAATTGAATTTTTATATTTATCTAAATTGTTTGTAACTTCTGTTTTTAAATCAGAAAATAAATCAACCCATTTTTTTCCTAAATCTTCTAAGACATCAGTTATTCTTTCATTTGTTATTTGTTTGAAATAATTATAAGCTCCTATTATTAATTTTTCACCATAATAATCATTTAAGATTTTTTCAACTTCATTGTTAATATTTTCTAACTTTTGATTAACATTATTATTTTTTAAAGCATTACTCTCCAAATCCAATAAATCTTTTTTAAGATTTATAATTTTTGATGTATAAGAGTCTATAATTTTATTTAAATCAGAATATAATTTATTAAATTGAGTCAAGAATTCAGAATTTTTTTGTTTCCAATTAGTAGAAATTTGAATAAGTTTCGCATCGTTATTTGATTCTGAAGATAAAGGAAGACAATAAAAATCAGAATTGTAAAAATCAGTAATAACACCATTTGTGCATGTATAAGTTTTCTTCCTTAAATAACTTATACAAAAATCATTTTGATAATCATCTTCTATTTCATTAGTTTTAATTTTATTATGATAATATTCTATAATATTTGAATCTATATCTGTAATTTCATTTAATTCATTATTTTGAAATTCATTTATTTGAGGTAAATAAAAATCATTAAATTTATCATCTGAAAAATAATAATTTAATCTTATATAAAATTCATTTACTAGATTAATGTTTTTGTCTATAAAATCCAATTCTGGAAAATCTGGATATATATCAGAAATTTTATTTTTTTTTATTTTTCGTAAAGATTCTCTCAATTTAGTTAATAGATTTTGGTATTCATTTTTTAACTCTTTGAATAATTTATTCTTAATAAAATCTTTTGAATCTTCTAAATTATTTTTATATTTTCTATATTTTATCAAATATCCTTGAGTCATTCTTTTAGAAGCTATTGAATCAACAAAATTTGTTAAATATTCATAATGATTAGGGCGATCATGCCATACTCTATTTATATATGGTAAATTAACTTCATCTGTTTTATAACTTTTTAATAAATCTATAATATAAATATTATCTTCAGTAAGATTTTTTAGTTTTTCAAAATATTCACTACTTAATTTTTTATTAGTATCAATATCAGATTCTATTATTTTTAATGAATTAGTAAAATCTTTTTCATAATTATTAGCTAAAATTTCCAAAGACTCTTCAGAAAATAATAATGTTAAATTCATAAATAATTGCTCTAAGACAGTTTTATTTTCTTGCAAGAAATCATTGATAATTTCATTCACATCATCTAAATATTCATTATTTTCATTTCTGATTGCATTAGATAAATTAATTCCTAAATTATCCAAATTAAAAGATTGCTTCACATTGTTTGTAAAATAACTAGTATTTAAAACATCATCATTAAGTGGAAATTGTTCTTTTTTCATTTTATCCATATATTTGCAAATACTTGTATAATTTTCTTTAAATTTAGACATAGTATTGCAAAAATCTTTATCAATAAATTCATCATTATCTATTTTAGTTGCTATTTGTGTTGCTTCTTCTATTGTTTGAACATAAGAAAAATTATTGCTGTTTAAATCATAATTTGAAATGAAATATCCACTATCTTTCAAATCCATTTCATTTTCTATTTTTTCTTTTCCTTTTGCAATAATATCAGTAATATATTGTTTCGAATTATACAAATCTAAATTCATATTTCTATAATCTTCATTATTTCCATTGACTATATTTAATTCTTTGTTTTGTAATTTTATATATAAATTATCAATTATTTTTTCTTCTTTTTGAATTGCTTTTTTAATATTATCTTCAAACATATTCAATGATTCTTGCAATTTTTCCAAAACAAAATTTTTTTCAGATTTATAGTAATTCATTAATATTTCTTCTGCTTCTTTAATTGTTTCAATAAAAGAAGAAGGAGTATTGTTTACAAAATAAGTAGAAATTTCAGTCAATTTACTTTTTGTAGAGTTTAAAGATTGAGATAGATTTTGTACATTTTTAAAAATATTATTGACTAATTTATGACAATTTTGAATATAATCATAAATGTTTTTATTTAAAGCATTTATTTTCATCCCTCCACTATCTATATCATTATATACATTTAGAAGTTTGCTCCTTAAAGAAGATGATTCCACTATTATAGAAATAGGGAAATTTATATTTTCTAATGATAAAGTTGAATCAAATATTTCTGATAAATCATTATAAACTACAATATTTATTATATTTGTTACATTATCTGAAATAGATGAGTTTATATTTTCAAAACAATCATTCAATTTATTATAAAGTTCTAAGACTAATTCATTACCTGATTTAGATAAAACAATCAATTGATTTAAAATTTCTCCAATGTTTGAATATTCTTTTAAATTAACAATTTCCTTTTCAGAATCATCAATCATTAATTTTACAAATGCTTTCATTGATTCCACGTTTAATCCTATATCATTTTTCAATTTAATGAAAGCATTCACTCCACCATAATGTTTTATTTTCATTAAATTTTCTTCAGCAAATAATTTATGTTTTGAATCATCATTTAAATTTCGTTGTGATTCTTTCTTATCTGTTGTAATATTTTTGCTTGCATTATATAACATTTTAAATTCTTCAGTTGAAAATTCTTCTTTATATTTCATATATGGATTTAATTTTGAAATTATTTTATTTAATATTTGTTCATAAGATGGTTTATCAGTATTTTCTAATTCTTTTGATTTATCTATTAAATTAGTCGTTTTAATTTTATAAAATGAATTTATTTCATCAATTGTGATATTACTAGTTGCTACTTCATCATAAGTCAATAAAGTTCCATTTAAATCAGTTGATGTGTTCATATCTGTGGTACAAAAAGAATTAAAAGAATCAGGAATATCACAAATTTCTCCATTCAATTCCCTAATATAATATTTATCATTTTCTTTCCATTTATTTATAGTGATATTTCTTTTAATTTTATTTGGTCTTTTTATAGCAGGAGGTCTAAAAAAGTATAAATCTAGTATCATGTTTTGAATTATATTTTTTTGCAATTTTTCTGGGCAAGTAATAGAAGTAATAACATCATTATCTGTTAAATTAAATAAACATAAAGGAATGGGTAAATCTTTATAATCTATTTCATCTAAACTTTCCAAAGAATTTTGAATATTTTCACTATTTATTTTACTTATATTTATCATTTTTTGTGGAGAACAATTTTCATTTTTAATAGAGACACACTGACTATTTATTAATATGGATGCCGTATATTTTTTATTGTAAAAATTCTTGTTTTCTTCATCAGGCATATTTTCAGACAAGACAAATATTTCATAAAGTGTTTTTCTAAATAGAGTAAAGTTTGTCTCCTGACCGTTTGTCAAAACATTTTCAGTATAATTTTGAGTAACTGATATCATCTTTAAATCTTTAACATCTAATTTAAAGGCAAATTCTGATTCAATGTGATTTGCATTTTTTTGAATAGGATTAATTGGACTTGAAATTTCTCTTATATCTTTATTTTCATCTTCAGATGCTTCTGGATTTTCATCTTCACCAGATGAATTAGAATCTTTTTTATTTTTAGATAAAATAGCAACTGCTACAATTATTACAACTAATAATACTATTATGCCAATAATTCCAAAAATTATCCATTTTTTTTTCTTTTTAAACCTATATTTAGAATCTTCATCCTGGGCATTATATATGGCTATGTGATTTTGATTATAGTTTGCACGAGATGATGAAGAAATCATATTATCTTCATTTATTACTTCCTCAGCATTCATTTCACTATATTTTAGAATTCAATACAAAATCCTACTTATATAACATTTTCAAAGGATTAAAATTAGGGATGTATTCAAAATTAGTGATTTATTAAAATGTAAATTAATAAAACTATGAATAAAATTTATTTTATAAATAAAAAATAATTAAAAAAAATAAATATAAAAATTTATTTAATTGAAACAATGAATTAAATACAAAATTTAATGAATTGGGGATTGGGGATTGGGGATTGGGGATTGGGGATTGGGGATTGGGCCCAAT
>JAEEGL010940269.1_pt1 | contig 11931 bp, 7 predicted proteins | sample 9134231 | NCBI WGS metagenome assembly JAEEGL01 (sample SAMN16246548, study PRJNA631951) | gut metagenome | biome: gut microbiome; feature: rumen; material: fiber-attached | host: Bos | place: Iran: Karaj | collected 2018-10 | reverse complement strand
TGAGTTCTTTGATTTCTCCGATTTTCTATTCAGTTGGGCAAAGAGCCAGCTGCGGGCCACAACGGCCGAAGCCTTCAGGAACTCGAGGCTCGAGGTGGAGCGCATCTCGCTGCTAATCACACTGACAAGATAATCCTCGACGGGCAGCACATTGATGGCCACAAGGTGGTCGGCCTCGGGAATGATGTGAAGTGTGCCGCTAAACGTCTGTGTCTCTTGCCGCTGCCAATGGAAGCGCAAGCCGATGGTGACGTCGGAGATTGTGATTGTGGTGCCACTGGCCACAGGGCGGAATGTCAGTTCGGGATATTCACGCCCGTTCCACAAGACTGCGCCGTGGGCATACTGAACCGTCTGATTGCCCGTCTCACACTTTGGCCCTCGACGATATGTACCGTTCAGAACGAAGTGTAACTCCGGCGCAGCGAGGATGCCCACACGGATGAGTGGTTGAGAGGGAAGCGGGGAAAGCGATTTCATTCTTTTCCAAGTTTATCAATAACAACTTGCAGTTCGGCAGGCGAAAGCGACACCTCACAGAGAACGGCTTGCGCAAGGTCGGGAGTGATACGGCGGAAGTCCTCCTCGCGCGGCGTGATAAGGAGCCCGCACATATCCAACGCACCGGGGCTGACGAGCAGTTGTGCATCACCTTGCGCCTCATAGCAGTCGGGACGATGCTTTCCGCGAGGGAATACAAGGGTTACCAGTTGGTCGGACGACTGCCTCCAAGCCACAATATTCAGTCGCGGCTCAGTTTCTCCTTCGTGTGAGGGGAGCGCAGCCACAAGTCGGCGGAACATCGGTTCACATGCTGCTGGCGATGAGCCAAGCAACACAAAGACGGGACAGGCATAATCCTGCGGCGAAAGGAGGTAGAGACCATCACCCTCGCCAACGAGCCGTTGCAGGCGCGCAGCATAACGCGTCCAATCCTTCTCCAACGGCGCCACTCCCCTACTGCCTGCCTGCAAATGCAGATGGTCAGGACACGAAGCACCACACAGCGCCCCATTGTAGAAGACCATATATTCCGGCATGCTCCAAGCCATTCGCTGCAGCGTAAGGAAATGCGTGCCAAGATGTTGCGGCTCGTGATGCAGGGACGCGATAGTGAAATGCTCGGGCAGGATGGGGAAGGGATTCACCAGGAGGTTGAAACCTGCGGCAGCACGGCGTGCATGTTGCTGTGGCGGACGGTTTTCGGGACACAGGAAGCAAGGCCGGCGGCTAATGGTAGCGGCATCGGTGCGAGCTGCTGTGCTGACGATGCGCGAGGGGTTCCACTGGACACGTAGAGTGCATTGCGGAAGTTCCAGCTGTCGTGTCTGCACCTGCGTACGCAAAGCTTCATAGCGCGTTGCAGCCTCAGGCCACATCTGCATTTCGGCATTGAAGAATGCGACGGCCTCGTCCGAGGTGAGCGTGTGTCGCTGTTGGCGGGCGAGAATCTCTTGCGTGCGCAGGTGATCCTTATATATATTGTTCTTGTTCGTCTTCTCCTGACTGAGCGCCGCATCGCTGTTCCCTTCCCAACGGCGGCACAGATAGAGTTCGTCGTAGATGCGTGCAATGCGGTAGCGCCGACCAATCATAAGCCCCAAGGCGTAGTCCTCGCCATAGCTCGTATTGGGAATCTGTATGCGACGCAGCACTGGGGTGAAGAAAGCACGCGGTGCACCCAAACCGTTGATGCGCAACGCATTATTACGTCCATTGTCTTCAGTCCACTCGCGATGGTCGATAAGGCCGGGCGGAAGTGTGTTCAGCTGGAAGTCGCACATGCGATAGGAGCCCACCACCATCGCTGCCTGTTCCCGATAAAAGGTGTCCACGATATGCTGTAACGTGTGGGGCGAGCTGTAGAGGTCATCACTGTCGAGCTGCACGAGGAAGCGTCCGGCCTGCGAATGATGAACCGCGAGGTTCCAACAGCCGCCAATGCCCAGGTCGTCGCGCTCGGGAATGAGGTGAACTACACGCGCATCCTGAGTGAAGCGACGAATGGCTTCAGTCGTGCCGTCGGTGCTGTGATTATCTACGACAATCAGATTAAAGGCAAACGAGGTCTCTTGTGCAAGCACGCTCCGAATGGCATCCTCGATGGTACGCACACGGTTGCGCACAGGAATCACCACGCTGGCTTCCACATCGAAACATCCTTCGGAAAGATCTACCGCATCATAGTCGCCTGGGGGCAGCAAGGCTCCGATGGCCTTCAGGTGGGACGTACAGGCCTGCTCCATCTCGATTTGTCGCTCACGATTGCGCGGATCCACATAGTCAAACTGCTTCTGCCCGCTCAAGCGCGTGTCGCGTTCCACCTCAGTATATAGAAACTCATCCACATGCACAGGCAACATACGGCGGCTCACAAAGAGTCGCAGGTCGTAAAGCGCAGCATAGCGGTAGTGCGGCAGCGAGGGTTGTGCCACATAATCGCAGAGAGCCGAGCGACGAATGAGCAGCAGCGAACCCATCTGGAAATCGTCGCGCACGGAACCTATCTGGCAGTCGATGAGCGGCATCGGCTGACGCTTGCCGTCGGGCGAGAGGATGTAGTGATCGCTATAAAGCATCAGCGCACCGCTGTCCTCGGCCACCGTAAGCATACGCTTCAGGGCATGAAACCCCAGCTGCAAGGGGTCAAACTTCGTGTATAACAATACGTAGGGCGCAGTAGCCTCGTTGGCTATTCGGCACAAAGTATCCGTCTGCCAAGGGCCGCCCTCGCGCATAAAGAAAACGTTTGACACATTCGGGTCGGCAGCCAACTGGCGTTGTGTCTCGCCAGCCTGCATTTCACTCTCGAAAGGAATAAAACAATCTATCATCGCTTGCAAAGTTTCAGCAAAGATACGAATAAGTAAGCACAAAAGCAAGGAAAAGAGACTTTTTTTCCATGCTTTTGTCGAGCGAGAGTTTCTTCGACGAAGTCAAAGTTACGAAGAAGTGAACGGAATGCAAAGAAAAGCCTGTTTTTCTTTTGCCGTTCCACTTATTTGTACTACCTTTGTTCCGAAAGTCCATAAAACCAAAGCGAAGCCACAGATAAGTATCACCATACCAAAGTACCCAATGCTCCTTTTAAAAACATCCCGCACATGAAAAAGATTTTGCCCTTTTTAATACTTTTCCTTGTCCTCAATGCTTGCAAGGAGGACATTGACAAATCGGCCCGCTATGTATTTGTCACGCGCACGATAGCCAGCTATCTCGAGAACCATCCACAGTACAGCGAATATGTGCGTCTGATGAAAGAACAAAAGATCAGCAACCTGAGCCAGTCAACTGTTTACCAACTCTTGACGGCTTATGGTTACTACACCTGTTTCGCTCCGACCAACGATGCCATACAGCTCTATTTGGATTCGCTTGTCATCAAGGGTATCATCCCCGAAGCCAGTTGGGATGCCTTTCCCGACGAGAAAAGCAGGGACAGCGTGCGCGAGGTCGTGGTGTTCAACAGCATATTGGACGGCACAAAGCCCATGAAGAAATACACCTCATCGGAATTCCCGAGAACCAACGAGGAGTTTTCAATCAACACAATGGCCGACAGGAAGATAAGCGTGACCTACGACCCGAAGGATATGAACGCGTGCATGATTGACGGCATCTGCCCTGTATCGAAGACCAATCGCGACATCAACACCATCAACGGCTACATCCATGAGGTAGGCTATGTCATCAATCCCAGTAACGAGACGATGGGCAGCACGTTGCACAAGTTCTCGACAGACTTCACCTGCAACCTCAGCGTGATGGCACGCATGGTGGGTGCCTGCGGCTTCCTGGACTCCCTCACCCGCGTGAAGGACGAGCGTTATGAGACACTTTATCTCACAGGTGCCTTCCCGACATTCCACTGGAACCTTCTGAACGTCGATGTCGAGCCACCCGAACATCGCAAGTACGGCTTCACCATTTTTGCTGAGAAGGATGAATTCTGGGAGAATGAGTTGGGCAAAGACCGCAGCGAAATCACCATGAAGGACATCATGGAATGGGTGGACGAGAAGAAATACTATCCGAATGCGGTGAAGGACGAGAACTACACAAGCGAGGAGAACCTGCTCAACCAGTTTGTCACCTATCACATGCTGCCCGAGCGCATTCCCGTAGATAAGCTTGCACTTCATTACAATGAAAAGGGCTACAACTACAGGACCGCGCTCTCTACACCCACCGTTCCCGTATGGGCACATTATGTCACGATGGGCAAGCGTCGCCTGCTGCGCATCTGGGAGAGCCGCGAGAGCGAAGGGCCCTACCTGAACCGCTTCCCGTCGCTCAGAAACGGACGTCGCGAGAACTACCACGAGAAGGAATGCCTGCCACAGAACATAGGCATACGCATTGAAACCGGCGAAGAGTCGGGCATCGTCAAACTCATCAACGGCATCATCTATCCGATTGATGAACCCATTGCCTACACCGACAACGTACGCGACAATCTCGCAAAAGTGCGTATCCGGTACGATGCTTTCGAAATGCAGCCCGAGGCGATGAACAACGATATGCGCCTCATGAGTTATTTCAAGCGCTTCTACTTCTCCAGCGACCCCGACAAGCAATACTTCGACAACCTCACCGTGAACACCAAGGAAACGAATTTCATGCTCCTGAACGGTCGCGACCAAGGTTGGCCCAACTATCAGGCAGACGAGGTGTTGGCCGAAGGACTCTACGACATCACCATCACGCTGCCTCCCGTTCCCAGGTACGGCGTCTATGAGATCCGTATGGGTGTCTCGACCGTTAGCGGCACGCGCGGCATCTGTCAGATTTATTGGGGCTCTCAGAAGGACCGTCTGAAGCCTCAGGGCATCCCAGTCAATATGCTGCTGGGCGGCCAGGATGCCTTGCTCGGTTGGGAACAGGATACCGATGATGATGACTATAACGCCGAGGTGGATAAGAAGATGCGTAACAACGGCTTCATGAAAGGTCCCGAGTATATCGTGGCGAATGCCGGCGGCAGCGAAACCAATCGCCGTAGTGCCACCTCGACCCGACGCATCATCGTGCGCGAAGCAATGTCGCCCGACCTGACTTACTACCTGCGCTTCAAGACCGTACAGGACTACCTCGAGAAGCAACTCTTTGTCGATTACCTCGAGTTCTGCCCCAAGGAGGTTTATGACAACCCCGAATGGCCTGAGGATATCTGGTAAAGCATTTATGTGACTGCAATGAAAGTGCATGTATTCAATCCCGAGAACGATATGGCGCTGGCCGACGGCACTCCTGGCTACACGCCGCCAGCCAGTATCCAGCAGATGCGACGGGACTTGTCCTGGTTACCGAAGTGGTGGGCGGCCGACGACGATATCGTGTGGGATAGTACAGAGAAACTTCATTTACAGCACGGCGACGAGATTTGCCCCTGGGGGTGGAGCCCTACCCTCATCCACCAGCTAAGGCATGCGGGGGTGACAGACGAGTTCCTGCCCAGCGACAGCATGATGGAACGTCTGCGCCAATTATCCCATCGTCAGACGGCCGTAGAAGCGCTTAGCGAGATGCATGCCGACGGGCTGGCCGGCAGTTTCCTGTGCGGAGGAAGCCGCCTTTGCCACACGATGGACGAAATATTTACCGACGACTCGCTCCCTCCGATGGAGGAAAGGCTGTTGAAATCGCCTTGGAGCAGCAGCGGGAAAGGGCTGATGGCTGGCGATGCGCCAAACGTTCGCGCCTGGTGTGCTCATGTATTGAAGCAGCAAGGGGCTGTGGTCGTGGAACGGCGGCTGACGAAACTGGCCGACTTCGCCCTACTCTTCCGGCTTGACGGTCAGGGAGGCGTAGAATATCGCGGGCTCTCGATGTTCCAAACCAACGAGGCCGGCAGCTACACAGGCAACTGGTTAGCGCCAGAGAGCGAGAAGCTCCAGTGGCTGATGCAATACGTCCCGCCGCAGATACTGGTTGATGTGCGCCGCTGGTGGGAAGAGCGGCTGAAAGGCTATACTTATCGCGGGGAGATGGGAGTGGATATGATGCTGGCGAGCGAGGGCATCTGTCCCTGTATCGAGATAAACTGGCGCATGACGATGGGCCATGTGGCACAATACCTCACGGAACAGGGCCATCGCGGAAAACTTCTTGTCCATTACATCTACGGACAGTATTGCGCCGAGGTGGAAGCGTTCGAATGAGAAAACGAGGGAAAGGGCTATTCGAGCCGCGTTTGGCTTCGGAACTGTTTGGGCGACAGATGCGTGTATAGCTTGAAATACTTTCCGAAGAAGCTTTGTGTCGGAAAGTTAAACTCCGAGGCAATTTCCTTGATACTCTTTTGTGTGTAGAGCAGCGACTGCTTAATGCTGTTGATGACGAAGTCAATAATCCATTGCTGCGCCGTCCGTCCCGTGCGCTCCTTAACGACAGCCGAGAGATAGCGCGGTGTGATGCAGAGCCGGTCGGCATAATAAGCCACCTGTCGCTCCTGCTTGTAACGTTCCATGAGCGCAGCCATGAAGGCGTGAGTGATATGGTCTTTGTTATCCTGTGCCGCAGGGGTGAAGTCGCGGTTGGAGAAGTAACAGAAGAGCACCTCCTGGATGACGGCCTCACCCAGCAGACCTATCTCGCGCTGAAGGATGGCACCCACCTCGTCGTTGTACAGGATATTGTCAAGAAGGGACATCCGGCTGTCAAGTACGGCAATGAGGTGGTCGAGGCGGTCCATCTGCGATGCCGTTAGCGTAACGTAAGGGCGTTGCGTGAGTTCGATGATATTGTGAATATGGAAATTCGTCTCCACCAACGGGAGCACGAACGAAAGCGTCGATTTATAGATAGTGCCCTCGATGTCGTCGCTATGTCCGATGACATGCACATACATGGTGGGAAAATAGACAAAAGCATCGCCGGCTTGGATATGGACACGTTGGTTGTTGAGGTTCAGTTCAGCCTCGCCGCGATGACAGAGGAAGAGACCGCAGGTGTCGGTGAAGGATAGCATCATGTGATTAGCCGTGATGCTGTCCACCAGACGGGTGATGGAAATGCGCTCAAAAGGTGCTTCGTACGTTTTCATGCAGCAAAAGTACATCTTTTTATTCACATACGCACGCGTGGAAGGAAGAAAAATTGCACATAAAGATAAAGTATGCCCACAAATAGAACAATAAAAGGGGAAAACTTCCATTTGCTATGTCGCAGAAACGGAATAACTTTGCAGCGAGAATACAAAGAGAAGCTAAACTACAAATGAAACAATTCATGATTTTATGCTTAGCGTGGTTGTTTGCGGGCGTTGCCTGCCTCGCAGGACAGCCGCTGAGTCTTGACAGCTGTCGCACGCTCGCCATTCAGAATAATAAGACGTTGCAGATGAGTTCCCTCAAGGAGGAGGCGGCTCATTGGCAACGCAAGTCGGCGCTGACGAACTACCTGCCGAAGGTTTCGGCAGTGGGCACATATCAACGCACATCCCGTGAAATCTCTCTGCTCAACGACGACCAGAAGGAAAGTCTCTCGCACATGGGGTCGAATATGGCTGGCGCTATCGGACAGGGAATACAGCAAGGCACTGCCGAATTCCAGCAACGCTTGGCCGCTCTACCCACATCACCCGAGTTCCAGGCTTTGATGCAGAATCCGCAGGTGCAAGCCATTCTGGCACAGAATCCTCAATTGGCCCAGATGCTTGCCAATCCGTCGATGATGCAGCAGTTGGCAGCCCCCTATCTGCAGCAGGCCTCGACCGCCTTCAACGGGATGCTGACGAGCATGGCCTCGATGGTCGATGCCGCAGGACAGAATATCATCGATGCCTTCCGAACCGACACGCGCAACATGACGGGTGCTGCCGTGATGCTCACTCAACCGCTTTACATGGGCGGCAAGATTCGTGCCTACGACCACATCACACGTCTGGCCGAAGAGGCTGCTGGCGTACAGCATACCGTCGAGGAACAGGACCTGCTGGTAGGCGTTGACGAAGCCTACTGGCGCATTGTAGCCCTGCAGAGCAAGAAGCAGCTGGCCGAGAGTTTCCTCGCGACGGTAAAGAAGCTGGACGAGGACGTCGAGAAGATTATTACCGAAGGGATGGCCACAAAAGCCGACGGCCTCAGCGTGAAGGTGAAGCTGAACGAAGCCGAGGTGGCTATGATTCAGGTGAACAACGGCCTGGCTCTCTCGCGTATGGCGCTGGCACAAATCTGCGGCCTGCCCCTCGACAGCGAGTTCACATTGGCCGACGAGTCACGCGACCTCACGACCGATGCCCTCGACAGCTGGGCACTTACGGCAGCGAATGCCGACGAGGCCGTGAAGACAGCCATGAGCCAGAGGGCCGAGCTGCAGGCGCTGGACATCGCCGCAGAAGTGAAACGCGAGCAGGTGAAGGTATCCCGTTCGGAATACATGCCCAATCTGGCGCTCACAGCTGGCTACCTCGTTTCGAACCCGAATGTCTATAACGGCTTTGAGAAGAAATTCGGCGGCATGTGGAGCGCCGGCGTGATGTTGAAGGTGCCCATCCTCACCTGGGGCGACCGCGTGTATAAAGTGCGTCAGGCAAAAGCCGAGGCCGCGATGGCAATGACACGTGCAGAGGAAGTGCGGGAGAAGATTACGCTTCAGGTGAACCAGAACCAGCAGAAGTTCGAGGAGGCGCGAGAACGGCTCAGTACAGCCCGCCGCTCTCAGGAGCAGGCCGACGAGAACTTGCGCATTGCCAACCTCGGAATGCGCGAGGGAGTCATCCCCGTCTCGAACGTGCTACAGGCACAAACCGCCTGGCTCGCAGCCCACTCCACCCTCGTGGAAGCCGAGATTGACACCCGACTGGCCTATCTCTATATGCAGCGGGCAATGGGAACATTAAGATAAACACACAATATTATGGCAAAGAGAACAAAACTGAACAACTTGCTCATCATCGCCCTCGTCTTGGTTGGCGTGATGGTATTGGTAATCCTTGTCGGCATCTTCCTGCCGAAACCGAAAGAGGTGTTGCAGGGGCAGGCCGAGACAAGCGACTACCGCATCAGCAGCAAAGTGCCCAGCCGCGTGAAGGAACTGCGTGTGAGGACTGGCGACAGGGTGCAGGCGGGAGACACGCTCGTCATCATGGATTCGCCCGAGGTGGAGGCCAAGATGATGCAGGCAAGCGCAGCCGAAGCCGCCGCAAAAGCCATCGAGCAAAAGGCACAAAACGGCGCACGCCAACAGGAGATACAGGGTGCCTACGAGCTGTGGCAGAAGGCAAAGGCTGGGCTTGAAGTGGCTGAGAAGACCTACAGCCGTGTCAGCCGCCTCTTCGACGAGGGTGTCATCCCCGCACAGAAGCGCGACGAGGCCGAGGCACAGCTGAAAGCCATGCAGGCCACCGAGAAAGCGGCCCACAGCCAGTATGAGATGGCACGCGAGGGTGCCCGCCGCGAAGACAAGGCCGCAGCCGCCGCCCAGGTAGCTCTCGCCCAGGGTGCCGTGACCGAAGTGGAGGGTTACCAGCGGGAAACCGTACTGCTGGCAACTGCCGACGGAACCGTTACCGAAATCTTCCCCAAGGTGGGAGAACTCGTGGGACAAGGCGCACCAATTATGAACATCGCCCGCACGGACGACGTCCGCTTCATCTTCAATATCCGCGAAGACTACCTGCCCGGAATGACTATCGACACGGAGCTGGACGTATATATTCCCGCCGTCGATCGCCAGCTGAAGGTGCGCATCGCCAGCATCAACGTGATGGGCAGTTACGCCACATGGAAGGCGACAAAGGCATTGGACCAGTACGATCTCAAGACGTTCGAGGTGACGGCCTATCCTGTGGATAAGGCAGACATCAAGGATGTGCTTGCGGGCATGACGGTGATAATCTCTGAAAAGTAATGCTGAAGGCTATCTGGCTTATAACCCTTCGCGAGTTGAGGGCATTCGGACGCCGGCCAATATTCCTGGTCATCATGTTCGTGGCGCCATTGGGCTTCCTGTGGCTGTTCACAAGTCTGATGCAGGCCGGGTTGCCGACGAAACTGCCTGCAGCACTTGTCGATGAGGACGATACGCATGTCACTCGCCAGCTGACACGCATCCTCGGGACGATGGAGGAAACACACTTCGTCCTACAGACCAAGAGCTTTACGGAGGCGCGACAGGCCATGCAGCGAGGCGAGATATACGGCATCTTCCGCATCCCCAAGGGCACCACCGAAGCCGCTTTGACACAACGACAGCCCGTCATCTCGTTCTACACCAACGACACGTATTTCGTGGCCGCCTCGCTACTGATGAAGGATATGCGCAAAATGAGCGAGATGGCAGGACTGGCCATGACGCGGGCCACCATGCGTGCCCAGGGCTTTCGCGACGACCAGATTATGGGCACTTTGCAGCCCATCGTCGTCGAGAGCCATCCGTTGGGCAATCCGTATCTGAACTACTCGGTCGTCCTCTCGAACCTCATCGTGCCTGGCCTGCTGATGCTGGTTGTTATGCTCACCACCAGCTATTCGCTCGGCATCGAATGGAAGCGTGGTCGTCAGAAACATCTGTACAGAATCGGACGCGGCAATATTTCCGCCATCGTCTTGGGCAAGTTGTTGCCGCAGACGCTGCTCTACACCCTCATCTTCTGGCTCATCGACCTCGTCTTCTACAGCTACCTGCAGTTCCCCTGCCAATGCGGCATCCCGCGCATGATGCTGTGGGGCTTCCTTGCCGTGACTGCGTCGCAAGGCTTCGGGCTGATGATGTTCCAGGCCTTCCCGGGGCAGATGCGTATGGCCATGTCGGCCTGTGCGCTGCTGGGTGTGATGCAGTTCTCGCTGGCCGGCTTCTCGTTCCCCGTCTCGGCGATGGACGCCCCCTTCCAGTGGCTCTCGAACATCTTCCCGCTGCACCACTATTTCCTCATCTACGTCAATCAATGCCTAAACGGCTACAGCATCAGCTACGCCTGGCCGAATGTCGTCGCGCTCGTGGCCATCTTCCTCCTCCCGCAGCTCTTCTCGTTCCGCCTGCGCGATGCATTCCTACATAAAGAATACAAAGCATGATACGCCCCAAGTTTCCCATATTGCACGTATGGCTCGATGAACTGACCGAGCTTGTCAAGGACGAAGGCATCTTGATCTTTGTCATCCTCCTTCCGCTGGCCTATCCGCTGCTCTATGCGATGATATACAACACCGAGACCCAGCGCGAACTGCCCATCTGCGTCGTCGATGACAGCATGAGCAGCCGCAGCCGCGACTTCATCCGGCGCGTCGATGCCACGCCCGAGGTCAAGGTAGCAGCGCATTGCATCAATATGGACGAGGCACAGGAACTGATGCGCCGCCGGAAAGTCTTCGGCATCCTGCGCATTCCCCGCGAGTTCGACCTGCAGCTGTGGCGCGGCGAGCAGACCGTAGTGGGACTCTACAGCGACCTCACCTCGATGCTTTATTACAAGGCGGAATACCTCGCCGTCATCAATGTGGCACAGGACATGAACCGAAACATCAAAGTGCAGGAACACCAGCAGCACACGACCGCCCGCGAGGAGGAACTGGCGCGATGGCCCATCCGCTTCGAGGAGGTGAAGATGTACAACTCGGCAGGCGGATTTGCCTGCTTCCTCATCCCGCCTGTCCTGATGCTGATACTGCAGCAGGCGCTGTGCCTGGGAGTCGGCATGTCGATGGGACGTGCCCGCGAACGCTTCCGCGGACTCGTAATCCCTCCCACCCGTCACTACAAGAACACGCTCGCCATCGTCCTCGGCAAGGGGCTCGTTCATTTTCTTATCTTCCTCCTGATGGCATTCTATATGGCCGTCTGCGTCACCCGCTGGTTCGGCCTGCCGCAGCTGGGGCACTTCCGCGACCTGCTGGGATTCTTCGTCCCCTACCTGTTGGCCTGCACCTATATGGCCATCTTCTGGTCGAGCTTCATCTTCCGTCGCGAGGACTGTATCCTGCTTTTCGT
>JAEEGL010822033.1_pt1 | contig 11931 bp, 10 predicted proteins | sample 9134231 | NCBI WGS metagenome assembly JAEEGL01 (sample SAMN16246548, study PRJNA631951) | gut metagenome | biome: gut microbiome; feature: rumen; material: fiber-attached | host: Bos | place: Iran: Karaj | collected 2018-10 | reverse complement strand
GGCGGCCTCGTGATCAACTGCGCCTACCGACTCGGTGTGGTCGGCTATTACGCGAACGAGCTGCTGCAAGCGGAGTCGCCCAACGGCACCACCGGCAACTATGGGCTGCTCGACCAGATTGCCGCGCTGCAGTGGGTACACGACAACATCGCCTCCTTCGGCGGCGACCCGGACAAGATCACCATCGCCGGAGAATCGGCAGGCTCGTCTTCGGTCAACGCCGTGTGCGTGTCGCCGCTGGCAAAGGGGCTGTTCCGCTACGCCATTGCAGAAAGCAGCGGCATCGCCGCCGTGAAGCCCTACCACACCTTCCGCACGATGCAGTCCGCGCTCAAAAGCGGCAAGGCGCTGCAGGAGGAATTCGGCGCGAACGATCTTGCATCTCTGCGCGCCATCCCGGCGGATCAGCTGGTCTATACGACGCAGAACAACTCCGCCATGACCGTGGACGGCTACGCGATCACCGAGCAGCCGTACCTGACGTATGAAACCGGCAACAACAACGAAACCGCGCTGATGAACGGCTTCAACGTGCACGAAGCGGATTTCTTCACGTTTATGCAAAAGGTCAACACCGAGGGTTACGAAGAAGCGCTGCGGCCCGTGCTCGGCGACTACGCCAAGCAGGCAACGGAGCTGTATCCGCCCGAAGAAGTCGACCCGGCGTACAAGCTCGCCATTGTGGAACAGGGCGGCGACGCCAAGGGCGCGTTCAACAAGGTCTATTCCGCGGCGTGGTTCTCCTACAGCCACTACGTGTGGTCGAACCTGCTGGCAAAGCAGAAGACGCCCGTGTATCTCTATTACTTCACCAAAGACAACGGCTCGCTGGGCAATGCCCACGGCGGCGAGATGCCCTACGCCTACGGCAACCTCAAGGCGCACGACTGGCTGTATACCGACGAGGACTACCGGCTGTCGGAGCTGATGATGGACTGCTGGGTGAACTTTGTACGCTGCGGCGACCCGAACGGCGAGTATGCGCCGTTGGTGGATACTGCCAATCCGCATTGGGATGCTTTCAACGCCGCGCCGGAACAGGTCTATGAATTCGGCGAACACGTCGGCATGGTCGACATGCCGGATCTCGAGCTGTTCCGTTTGCTGGACAACTATCAGATGACGCTGAAATAAGGGATACTTGAAAACATGCGGTCGCGGAAAAGCACGCGACCGTTTTTGCTGCAATGCTGTTGACTGTCGCGAAGAGCACGGACAACAGGAAACGGTGGAAACGGACGGATCATACATTCAGTTCAGGTATATACCAAGCGGTCAAAGCTGCCGGCAGCGTGTGGAGGACTTTTGATTTTCAGAGTCTTCCACATGTCATCCACAAGTCCTCCACAACTCCTCCACACACAAAAAAGCCCTAACAGTGGGCTTTATAGGGCTTTTGTAGAAGAGATTGCTATTTTTATTAGAAAAAAGTATTCTGATAAAAACACAGGACACAGGGAAAAGTTTGGGAAACGTCGTCTACATGTGTTTCGTCTACAAGGTTGGCAAGAGATAGCGCCCGCAGCGTCGATCAGCGATCGACCGGGCGCGGAAGGAAACCGAAAAAAGCCGATCCCCGATCGGCGCTGCAATTATATGATCAATTTTCAATTCTTCATTCTTCATTTTTCATTCTCCCAGCCCCTTCCCCCTTTTTTTCCAAAAACCATTGCATAACCGCTCAAAAGCAGATATAATAAGAGGTAATAAACAACGAAGACCGTTCCCCCGCCGGCAGCCGCCGCGGGCAAAAAAATGAGGTGTATGTATGATTAAAATATCCCCGTCCATCCTGTCGTGCGACTACGCAAAGATGGGAGAAGAGTTTGAACGCATGAAGCAGTGCGGCGCCGACTGGCTGCACATCGACGTCATGGACGGTCACTTTGTGCCGAATATCACGCTCGGCGCGCCGCTGGTCAAGTGTCTGCGCAAGTGCAGCGATCTGGTGTTTGACGTGCATCTGATGATCAGCGATCCGCAGAAATATATTCCCGACTTTGCAAAGGCAGGCGCAGACGTAATCACGTTCCATCTGGAATCCGACGGTGACCCCGACAAAACGATTGACCTGATCCGTTCGCTCGGCTGCGTGCCCGCCGTTGCGCTCAAGCCCGCGACCCCTGCCGAAGCGGTCTTCCCCTATCTCGACAAGCTCGGCATGGTGCTGGTGATGACCGTGGAGCCCGGGTTCGGCGGTCAGAGCTTTATGCACGACATGATGCCGAAGGTGCAAGCAGTGCGCGAAGAAGCCCAAAGACGCGGTCTCGACCTCGACATTCAGGTGGACGGCGGCGTCAATCTGCAAACGGCCGCCCTGTGCATCGAAGCCGGCGCAAACGTGCTGGTGGCAGGCTCCGCCGTGTTCGGCTCCCCCGACCCGAAGGACACCATTCAAAAGCTAAGAACCGCCGCCCAGCGCTGACAGCGGCGCGTGCGCAAGCAGCACGCGTGCGTGTTCCCGCAGCACCCACTGCGCGTCGTACGGCATCGGCAGCGGCTGCAGATATTCCGCAAACAACCGCCGGGTGTTCCCGTGCAGCGGCGGCGCCAACAGGAAAAACCGCTGCCGCAGCTGCAGCAGTGTCACAGGAATCTCCCTGCCCTGCGCCCCCGCGGCGCGCGCCAGATCGACCAGCGCGTCATAGCGTTCGGTTTCAAAGCAAAGAGCAGCGGGCTGCCGGCGTTTTTCGTAATCGGAGATAATCAGCAGGCAGCCGCCCGTTTTGTCCGGCAGCACGTCCACGTTGGAATATTGCCGCAGCCGATAGACGTGACCGGTCTCGTCCGCCGCGGCAAGCAGTATTTTCTGCAGAATCTGCCGGGTGTTCTCGCGCATGGCGTCCAGCTGCTCCACCGTCAGCCGATATGCACACAAGTCCGCGCGGTCAAGCTCCACCAGAATCTGATGCGCAGTGGCCAACTCTATTTTCATCGTCGTTCCCCCGTTCTTCCGTGTACGGATTTCATTATACCGCTTCCCGCTTTTTTCGGCAACGTATAATTACTGGAAACGGCAAAACAGAAAGGGCAGAAATGAAACACAAGCCAAACAAAGTCATCGTGAAAAACAGCTATTATACGTTTTCCCGGGACTATCCCGCCGGGCAGATCAGCACAGGGAACAAACGCCGCCGCACCAAAGACCGCCGGCGCCGCGCAGTTCACGTGCTGCTGTTTGCGCTGCTGTTTTGCGTGGTTGCCGCAGGGGCGTTTTTCGCCGTGGATCTGTCGCTGAAAATTTCGGGCAGACCGATCGACACCCAGCCGGAGGTCACCGCCGTTTCCGGCGCCGACGGAGAAACGCAAACGCTGCTGACGGACGGCGAACAGCTGCAGGCGCTTTGTTTGCCGCCGCAGACCATCCGCGACCGCGCGTCGGTCAAGGAGAGTATCCGTCAGCTGAAAAAACGCGACTGCAACAGTGTCATTCTCGATTTCAAAACGCAGGACGGACATCTGCTCTATGCGTCGCTGCAGCAGCCCGCGCTGCTGGCCGGGTGCTCGTTGTTCAGCAACGAAACGGTCCGCAACGCCATCAAGCAGTATCAGAACGCATCCATTCACGTGTTTGCGCGGGTCTATTGCTTTGAAGATCCGCTGATCGCGTCGCTCGACCCGGTCTACGCCGTAACCTATATGAACACGCAGGTCCTATGGCGCGACAAAAAAGAAGACGCCGGGGGCAAGCCCTGGCTCAATCCCTACAGCAGCGAAGCGCGCGCCTATCTGCTGGGCGTGCTCAAAGAGCTGTCCTCCTTCAATCTGGGCGGCGTGATTCTGGAATCGGTCTGCTTCCCGACCGGCGACAACCTGTCCAGCGCCTTCTTTGCCGGTGAACGCGGCGGCGCGTCGCGCAACGTTTTGCTGCGACGCTTTCTGGACAAGGCGGCTGCTGCCGTTCCGGACGGACGGTTTTTGCTGGCAGGCGTCACAGCCGACGAGCTGCAGTACGGCAGCGACGAAAAATACGACGGCTTCCTGACGAGTGAAAAAATCGACGGCATCTTCCTGCACACCAAAGGACGCGTGGACCCGCAGATCAAATACGGCGATTATCTGCAGCAGATCAACAACTACGTGCTGCTGGAAAGCAATCTTCCGCAGGGACAGAAGCTGCTGCTCGACGTGCCGCAGGAGGAATACTCCCGCGCCTATGCGCGCGCACTGGCTCGCAACGGGTTCGTGCGCCTGGCGCTCACCGACAGCACCGACAACACAGACGCCTGACTCTCCGCGCCCGTATAAAGAAAAAACGCACCGCCTGCAAAGGCGGTGTATTTTTCAAAGGGGATTTTTAAAGGGGATCTGCTGAGGGGAATTTGCCAAAGGGGATGGTGCCTGGGTCGCAGCCGTCCGGCTGCCGAAACAAACTGCTTATGCGTTCTGCTCTTCTTTCAGCTTTGCAAAGCATTCGCTGCAGAAGACAGCTCTGCCTTCGGTGGGCTGGAACGGAACCTTCGCTTCGCCGCCGCATTTTGCGCAGGTCGCGATGAACATTTCACGTTCCGGCTTCGCCGCGTTCTTTCTTGCATAACGGCATTCCTTGCAGCGCTGCGGTTCATTCTGGAACCCCTTCTCTGCATAGAATTCCTGTTCACCGGCGGTGAAAACGAATTCCTTGCCGCATTCTTTGCAAACTAATGTTTTGTCCTCGTACATGTTTTTTACCTCACTTGATTATTTTGCCCTTGCCGGGATTGCACCGACCCCTTCATTAGGCGCTCTGTAGCATTCAGGCATATTTTTATGAAAGCTGCTGACGCAGTTTTTTCCTGGCGCGCTGCAGCGCGGTGTCGACCGACTTTGAGGACAGCCCGGTCTGTGCCGCAATCTGCTGATAGCTGCACCCGTTTGCAAACAGCAAAAACACGGTCCGCTCCCGTTCGCTGAGCGACGAGGCCACAATGGCGTCGATCTGCTGCATGCGCTGCTTGACCAGCAATGCGTCTTCGGCAGAAGACACGAGCGGCGCGTCCAGCTCGTCGTCAATGGGAACCAGCCTGGACGGCGGAATCTGTTTTTTGCCCTGCACGGCGCGCAGACAATTGCGCATCCGGTTTTGCATACAGGCATAAGCGTAGGTGGAAAAAGACGCTTTCGCATCCGGCGCGAAGGTATAGACGGCAGACAGCAGTCCGAACATGCTTTCGGCCGCCAGATCCTGCCCTTCCAGAAAATCGCTGTTGACGCGCGACGCAAGCCTTTGCGCCACGGGCAGAAAGCGCTGAACCAGCACGTTCCACGCCTTTTCGTCGTCTGCCTTGCAAAGCGCAGCGAGCGCCTCGTCTGAAAGGGAGAGATAATCCGCCATTGAAATATCCTTTCACACCAGTATATGTTGTATTTTAACCTTTCAAAAAACGTTTGTCAATCTGCTTTTCAACCAAAAGAAACCCCCGCCTTTTGTTCAAATAGACTGAAAAAGCGGGGAAATTTTGTAAGAAAAAATAATATTTTGTCACTTTTTTACAAAAGAGAATTATAGCGTATCAATCGTGCCGCCGCCGACCACCGTGTCGCCGTCATACAGCACAACCGCCTGCCCTTTGGCAATGGCGCGCTGCCCTTCGTCAAACACCAGCCGGAAGTGGGTGTCGTCGGTCTGCTCCACCGTTGCCCACTGTTCGTTTTGTTTATAGCGCACCTTCGCCTTCACGCGCATCGGACGCTCGATTTTGGAAACGGCGATCAGGTTGATCTCACGCGCCGTCAGCGTTCTGGTGAACAAGCCCTCGTTCGGACACAGCACCACGCGGTTGTTCTTCAGATCCTTTTCGCACACATACAGCGGCGCCGGCAGCGCAAGACCCAGACCGCGCCGCTGCCCCACGGTATAGCGGATGATGCCGCGGTGGGTGCCGAGCACGGTGCCGTCCTTGGTCACAAACGGTCCTTCGGGGAAGGTTTTGCCCAGATGCTTTTCAATAAAGGCAGCGTAATCGCCGTCCGGCACGAAGCAGATGTCCTGGCTCTCGTGCTTTTTGGCGTTGGCAAACCCGAGCGTCTGCGCAAGTTCCCGCACCTCGCTTTTGCGCATGCCGCCCAGCGGCAAAAGCGTATGGGACAGCTGCTGCTGGGTCAGGCAATATAAAACGTAGCTCTGATCCTTTGTCTCGTCCGCACCCTTTTGCAGCAGATAGCGTCCGCTGCCCGCGTCGAACGACACGCGCGCGTAGTGCCCGGTGGCAACGTAATCATATTCCAGCTCCAGCGCGCGGCGCAGGAGTTTGTCGAATTTCAGATGGCGGTTGCATTCGATGCAGGGGTTCGGCGTTTCACCGCGCACATATGACTGCACGAACGGCTCGATAACCGAACGGCGGAAATCCTCGGTAAAGTTGAACACGTGAAACGGAATGCCGAGCTGATACGCCACGCTGCGCGCGTCGGCGGCGTCCTCCAGCGAGCAGCAGGTCTTTTCGCGCAGGAACAGATCGTCGTTGTTGAAAAACCGGCAGTTGACGCCGGTGGGCGCATACCCCTGCTGCTGCAGCAGATATGCCGTTACGGCGCTGTCTACGCCGCCGCTCATGCCGACGAGCACCCTGCCCTTTTGTTGCTGCTCCACGTTGTGTCATCCTCTCATGCGGGTTTTGCCTATTGTACCATATGCCTGGCGGAAAATCAACCGCAGACAACAGAAAACCGCACTCCTTGCGTCATGCGGCGATGTGTTCCATAATGTACTGAATGGTCTGCGCTTCCTCCAGACCGAGCGCATAGGAAAACTCCTGATGAATCAGCGTCTGCGCCTGCCTGAGCAGCCGCTCGTCGCTCTGGTGCAGCTTTTTTCCCTTTGCCTGCAGATCCGCCCGATAGGCATACAGCTGCGCAATCATTTTCACAATCATTGCATGGTCGCCCGTGCGCAGCAGCGACGAAAACAACTCGCTTCTTTCGCGCTCGTCTTCGGACCACGGCGTTTCCACCAACGGCACCCTTTTCAGAATCTCGTCGATCTGGGCGCTTGTAAGCAATCCGCGCAGTCCGATCCTTTCGCCGTCAACGGGCACGTATAATTTGCTGTTTGCGCCGTCGTAAACCGGCTGCATCACATAGTACAGCAGCGGCGTGCCTGTAAATTTTTCCGTGCGAATATCCTGAATCCGGCAAACGCCGGCGGTCGGATGCATCACGGTATCTCCGGACTGGAACATGGTCTTTTCCCCTTTGCTTTGTCTTTGCACCTCTATTTTAGCACAAAAAACAACCGAAAAGCAAAGGACATTTTCACCAAAAATCATCCGTCCTCCATGCCGCGTTCGCGCACACGGAACTGCAGCCCGTGGTCCTCCATCTGCTTCATCTGCGCAAGCGCGTAGCCTGCGCCCTTGGCGGCGCAGTGTTCGCCGTCCGGCGCAATCCGAACCGGCAATCGCAGCTTTTCACCCAGCAGCCGGTCGAGTCCATAGAGTCTGGACGACCCGCCGCACAGCGTGAGCCCGCCGTCGCACAGATCGGCAAACAGCTCGGGCGGCACCTCCTCCAGCACGTCCTGCACGGCGTCGGCGATTTTTTCGGCATCTTCGCGCAGCGCCCGGCACAACTGCGTGCTGGTCACGTAAAACTGCAGCGGCATCTGCCGCACGCTGTCTTTGCCGTTGACGGAGATTTCAAATTCCTCCTCACGCGCAACCACGCAGCCGATCTGATGCTTGAGACGTCTGGCAGTGGGCAGCCCGATCTCCACGCCTTCGTTGCGGCGCAGATCGCGCACAATCGACGCGTCAAACGCGTCGCCCGCCAGCGGCAGACTCTTGCAGTACGCCACGGTGCCCATGGTCATCACGGCGATATCCGTGGTGCCTGCGCCGATATCGACCACCAGCACGCCGTGCGGCGCATCGATGGAAATGCCCGCGCCCAGCGCGGAGGCAACCGGTCCGGGCAGCAGCGACACGCGTGCCGCGCCGCAGGCGATTGCAGCGTCCAGAATGGTGCGCTGCTCCAGCCCCGTCAGCTCGCTCGGCACACTGATAATCAGATTCGGACGGAACACGGCGTGTTTGCAAACGCGGTCCAGCACCCAGCGCAGAATCTCACACTGCACGGAAAAATCGGAGATGACGCCCGCCTGCATCGGGCGGCGCAGCGTCACGCTCGACGGTGTGCGCGCCGTCATGGCCATCGCTTCGTTGCCGACAGCGATCACGTCGCCGGAAAAGCTGTCATAGCTGATGGCGTTTGCTTCGTGCAGCACGATGCCCCTGCCCGCCGCGTAGGCGGTAATGCAGGATGACCCGAGATCAATACCGATCTGCTGTCCCGGCATGGCGTTTCCCTCCTTTGGTTTCTTCGTTCGGTCCTATTTTACAGAGTTGGCTTCTTTTTGTCAAGAGACGACGCGCTGTCCTTGCTTGTCAGAAAGTGACACAGCGCGGAATAGCGGCGTGTTTTTTTGTCGTTGTCAACCATCTGCTCGATCATGGCGCGGGAGCCGACCAGGATCATCCGCGTCTTTGCCCGCGTCACGGCGGTATACAGCAGATTGCGGTAGCACAGCTGATGCACCACGCCGACAACCGGCATCAGCACCGCTTCAAACTCACAGCCCTGGCTCTTGTGGACGGTCACGGCATAGGCGTGCTCGAGCTCCTTGACAGACTCAAACGGATAGAGTGCCGTTTTGTCGTCGAAACGGACCTTCACAAGATTCGCCGACGGATTCACCACAAGGATGGTGCCGATATCGCCGTTGAAAACGCCCTCGCCGGTCTGTCCGTCCCTGACCCAGAGGATGTCGTAGTTGTTTTTGGTCTGCATCACCTTGTCGCCCACGCGGAAGATCCGCCCCGCCGCCTGCACCTCGTCCTTGTCGGGCGACGGCGGATTCAAAAGCTGCTGCAGCGCGCGGTTGAGCGAAACGGTGCCGCAGTCGCCCTTGCGCGAGGGGCAGATGATCTGCAGATCCTCAAGCGGATCGTAGCCGTACGCCTTCGGCAGCCGGTTGGTATACAAATCCACCAGCGTGGACGCCGCGCCCTGCACCGATTCGCGCTGCAAAAAGAAGAAGTCCTTGTCCTTCGCGTCCAGCACGGGATAGTCGCCGCCGACAATGCGGTGGGCGTTGGTGACGATCAGGCTCTCCATCGCCTGGCGAAACACCTGCGTGAGCGCCACCACGGGCAGCAGGTGCGATTCAATGATATCGTGCAGAACGTTGCCTGCGCCAACGGGCGGCAGCTGGTCGCTGTCGCCGACCATAATCAGCCGGCAGCCGAGCGGCAGCGCGTCCAGAAGCCCCCAGAACAGCTGCACGTCCACCATGGACAGCTCGTCCACGATCACGGCGTCCGCCTCCAGCGGATGCTCCATGTTGCGTGCAAAGGTCTGGCGGTCGTTTTCGCCGAACTGCACCTCCAGAAGCCGGTGCAGCGTTTTTGCCTCGCGCCCCGTCACCTCGCTCATCCGTTTGGCGGCGCGTCCGGTGGGCGCGGCCAGCAGCACGCGCAGCTTGCGCTTTTCATACAGCGCCAGAATCCCGTTGAGCGTGGTGGTTTTTCCGGTGCCCGGACCGCCGGTCAGCACCAGCAGTCCCTGCTTGACGGCGGTGAGGATCGCGTCGCGCTGCTTGTCTTCAAATTCAATGCCCTGCGCCTGTTCAATCTCGTCGAGATCGCTTTCCACGGGGCGTCCCTTCTGCGGCGGAAAACGCAGCATCACCTTGATGCGGTCGGCAATGTTCTTTTCGGCAAGATACATATACGGCAAAAACAAGAAGTCGCGCCCGTCGATGGTTTCCTGCACAAGCTCCTTGTCTTCGATCAGGTCGTCGATCACCTGCTGCACCGCCGCCTCGTCCATGCCGAGCAAATCCGCCGCCGGTGCGGGTATTTTTTCGCGCGGCAAACAGGTGTGACCGTTTTGCAGGTTGTGGCTGATGATGTGGATCACACCGGCGCGCGCCCGGTGCAGCGGATTGACCGTGTGCGCCATCTGCTGCGCAATCTCATCGGCGCGCACAAAGCTGATGCCGATCCGTGCGGTGCACAGGCAATAGGGATTTTCCGTCACACGCTCCACGCTGGCAGCGCCGAAGGCTTTGTAGGTGCTCAGGCACTCCGCCGGGGTCATGCCGTATTTTTCCAGATAGATCATGATTTCGCGCACGGCAAACTGCTTGCGGAACGCTTTGCCGATTTCGTCTGCCTTTTCGGCGGAAATGCCCCGGATCTCCGCCAGGCGGTCCGGCTGGTTTTCCATAATCTCAAACGTTTTGTCGCCGAAGCGCTCCACGATTTTCTGCGCCGTGGCGGGTCCGATCCCTTTGATGGTGCCGCCGGAAAGGTAGCGCAGCATATCCGCGGCGTTTTTGGGGAGCCTTCGTTCAAACGATTCCACCTTGAACTGGCTGCCGAAGGTCGGGTGGTTCACCCAGCTGCCGCGCAGCACCAGCTGTTCCCCGGCTTCCACAACGGAAAGCAGCCCGACCGCTGTGATGAGCTTCCCCTCCCAGCTGACGTCGAGCACACTGTAGCCGTTTTCCGGGTTGCGGTAGATGATACCCTCCACAACGCCGTTGATGATGGTTCCTGTTTCTTCCATGTTCCGCCTCGGTCTGTGATGATTCAGATGGTATTATACTCCTTTTTTGCGCCGGATGCAACCAGATAATCACAGAAGTTTTCGCGCTTGAGAAATTGCACCCGGGCGCCGGGAGGCAGCACCGCGCGGCAGGCGGCTTTGGTTTGTGCGCTGAGTCCGCAGTCGAGCACCAGCACGCCGTTCGTCTGTTCCAGATGGGACAGACCGCTTTGCAGCAAGGATGTATAGATCCGCATCGGCAGCAGCGGATCGCCTTCGGTGCCGACAACAACGCTCACCCCGAGTCCGCACGTGCGCACTTCCCACATGTGCAGCAGTGACCGGCACAGCGCAGACAGCAAAAACAGCCCGAGCGTCAGCGACACCGTCAGCAGCAATGGTTTCAGCATGATTCTCACCTCATGGCATACTATGCCGAATGCGGGGAAAAGGGAACTCTTGGCTTCTCCGAAGGCGGGCTGCGAAGCGTGCCTTGTGCAGAAGCTGTCACGCGCCAACCAACACCGTGGAAAAGCAGTAACAAAAAAGCGCGTGACTGATGAGGTTTGAACCCAACCGCGGCGCACCGTTCCCGGCAAAGCGCATCCTCGCCCTTCGCGCCCAGTCGATCACTGATCGACGCTACGGGCGCTGTGATGTAGAAATGTAGAAAATGTAGGTATTTTTCAGTTTGTTACACGTTTTTACAAAAAGTTATTTCTGACTTAAAAAAAACTACAGAAACTACAGGAATTGCATAAAAATGCCGATAAAGCCCACCACGTCTGGGTTTTTCGTCCTGTAGTTTTCCTGTAGTTTTCCTGTAGTTCTGTAGTTTTCGCCTGTAATTGTCGGTTGGACTGTTTATGTCATGAGAGATAGTCTACACCATAAATGCGCCGATAGGCTTCTTTCGTCTCAATCGTCAGTGTAAACGGGGCATAGACCATTCCGGTCTCGATCCGCACCTTCATCTCCTCCGGTGTGGTTTCCAGCGCGGCGGCAATCTCCTCTTCAAACACCCGTTTCGGCTCGCTGAAAAGCCCGCAGCCCTTGGACCTTGGCCCTAAAAAAAACCGCCCGAACGGGCGGTATTTTCGAGTGGATCTGTAAGCCGAGTTCTGTCATTGAAGGCAATCATCTGTCTAGGTCTGCCGTTGCCGGCAGACTCAAGCCACCCGTTGGATAAACGCCCAGCTGACGCGCAGCAATCGCTGCATCCGGTCGGTGTTGCTCCGGGTAGGGTTTACATGGCCGCACAGTCTCCTGTGCGCCGGTGAGCTCTTACCTCGCCTTTCCATCCTTACCGCAAACGCGGCGGTTTCTTTCTGTTGCACTTTCCCTAAGGTCACCCTCGGCGGCCGTTAGCCGTTACCCTGCTGTATGGAGCTCGGACTTTCCTCG
>JAEEGL017347784.1_pt1 | contig 11932 bp, 11 predicted proteins | sample 9134231 | NCBI WGS metagenome assembly JAEEGL01 (sample SAMN16246548, study PRJNA631951) | gut metagenome | biome: gut microbiome; feature: rumen; material: fiber-attached | host: Bos | place: Iran: Karaj | collected 2018-10 | reverse complement strand
GTGATGGGCTCGATGGCGCGCACTTCGTCGGTCGATTCCAAGTCGATATGTTGGTTAGTTGGCATCTTCGGCGATGTATTCAAAGATTTTTGTCACCAGCAGCTTGCCTTTGGCGTCGTAGGTGCATTGTGTTTTTTTGCGCCCGAACTCGTTGTATTCGTATGTTTTATAAGTCTGCAAGCGGTTGTGATTGTCGTAAACAAGTTCCTTTGTGACCTTTCCTGCGGCGTTGTACTCGAAGCGTTTGCGCCACTTCACGCCGTTGGGGCTGTACTCAATTTCTTCAATTTTCCGGCCTTCAGAGTTGTAGGTGGTTGTGTGGTCCAGAATCTGTGCGTTGGTCTTCACATCGGTGTTCCACTCTTTGATTACAAGGTTTTTCTTGTTGATTTTCTGCGTCGTTTGGTCCTGTGCGCTCGCCATTCCGGCCGCACCAGCCATCATTGCCAACACTAGTATTAGTTTTTTCATAAAATGTTTATTTTCATCTATTTAGATTGATACCAATTTACAAATCGCCACAAGTGGTGATTTTACCGCATCGTCTAATTCAAATCTTGTGCAAATAACGTTTTTTTAAGTGAAATAATATTGCGGGAATCGCTTTTTTTACTGATGACAACGCGGTTTTCATTTGAATCGGTTATAAATTTCAATCAGTGCTTTCGACTCGTTTTCCCAGTTCAATTCTAAAGCCGCCACATCCAATTTTGCGGCATACGCAGCACGCTGATTAGCAACCTTTTGCATCAAAGCGGCTAAACCTTCGGGGGTGCGCTCGGCCAGCACCTCCCCTACTCCGTAGCTATCAATAATACGCTGCATTTCAGGCAATTCCGACACAATCACCGGTACCCGCGCCTGTATGTAGTCGAACAGCTTGTTGGGCAAAGCGTAATGGTAGTTTAGCCCCAAATCCTCCTCTATCGACAAGCCGACGGCCGCCTGTTGGGTCCGCTGGCGAAGCTCGTCGGGCGCAAGGCGGCCCCAAAAGACAACTTTTCCGCCCCCCTCCTGCTCCGCGGCCTGTTGGCGCAAATCGGCCTCAACAGTGCCCGAACCAGCTATCCACAACTCATAATCAGGAAGATATTGCATTGCCGATATCATCATCTCAATGCCACGCCCGAAATTCAGCGCACCTTGATACATGATGATTTTAGCGGACGGCACACTATCGGGTTTGGGCAAGGCGTATGGCACGTTGCGGACAACTGAAAACTTGCGGTTGTATTTAACAGAATATATATCGGCAAGCGACTGACAAACGGTGTAGGCGGCCGCTGCACGAGGCAGAAACATACGCTCAGCAGCAAGCCACACCCAGCGCTTGAACCGTCGTCCGACAAGCTCCGGAAGCTCGGTAAAATATTCGTGACTATCGTACACCAACGGTTTGTGTTTCAGTATTGAAGCTAACGACGCGCCAACAAGAGAATCCAAATCGTTGGCCAAAACCACATCGAATTTATGAAACATCATAAACCAAAACAGACGCCAGTTGAACAGCAAATACATCATCATTCCCCTATTGGCCATCAGCTTGCAACGGACAGCCGGATATTTAACAATAAGAGGTTTGCTTTCGCGCGTCTCGCGACCGAAAAGCAGCACGTCGAAACCATTGTCGGCCAAAGTGCCGGCTATACGCAAAACGCGCTGGTCGGTGTTCAAATCGGTTGTAACTGCAATCAATATCCGCTTCATAGCGGGCAAACTTATAAAAACCATTCGTTTTTTGTTGTGCATAACTTTTTAAAAAGTTGAAAATGGCGGCAATTCAAACACATACATTTTATATAATTTGCCATATAATAATCACAACGACAATTAAATGAGTATCAACAAATTTCAAATAAAAGGCGGAAACAAACTGAGTGGCTCGATAGTTCCGCAAGGCGCTAAAAATGAGGCTTTGCAGGTTCTTTGCGCCGTGCTGCTGACCAACGAGGAGGTTATAATCCGCAACATACCGTCGATACGCGATGTGAACACGCTGATTGACATTATCGCCGACATGGGCGTCACTGTTGAACACCTCGACAAGCACACATGCCGTTTCAAAGCCGACAAAATCCAACCCGAATATCTGCAGTCGAGGGAGTTTGCCCAAAAGACAGCCAAGATACGCGGCTCGGTGATGCTTGTTGGTCCGCTGTTGGCAAGGTTCGGCAAGGCTTACATTCCCAAGCCGGGCGGCGATAAGATTGGCCGCCGCCGATTGGACACACACTTCATCGGTCTGCAAAACCTTGGCGCAAAATTCGAGTATGATGCCGACGGCAAGTTCTACAACGTGGAAGGCAACAACCTGAAAGGCACATACATGCTGCTCGACGAGGCCTCCGTTACCGGAACAGCCAACATCATACTGGCGGCCGTAATGGCTCAAGGCACAACAACCATTTACAACGCAGCCTGCGAACCTTACATTCAGCAACTCTGCAAGATGCTGAACAAAATGGGCGCAAAAATATCCGGCATCGGCTCCAATCTGCTTACCATTGAGGGTGTTACAAGCCTCAACGGCTGCGACCACACCATTCTGCCCGACATGATTGAGATAGGCAGTTTCATAGGTCTGGCCGCCATGACACACTCCGAGCTGACAATAAAAAACGTGTCGTACCCGAACCTCGGAATCATTCCGCGCGCCTTCCAACGGCTTGGCATTCAAATGGATTTGCAAGGCGACGACCTTCATATTCCGGCGCAGGACCATTACGAAGTCGATACCTTCATCGACGGCTCGATACTGACCATTGACGACGCTCCGTGGCCCGGCCTGACGCCCGACCTGCTCAGCGTTCTGCTCGTAACAGCCACACAAGCCAACGGCAGCGTGCTCTTCCACCAGAAGATGTTCGAGAGCCGCTTGTTCTTTGTCGACAAGCTGATTGACATGGGCGCACAGATAATCCTCTGCGACCCACACCGCGCAACCGTAATCGGAATGAACAACAGGCACACGCTGAAAGGCATCAACATGACAAGCCCCGACATCCGCGCCGGCATGGCACTGCTCATTGCCGCACTGTCGGCCAAAGGAACATCGGTGATTGACAACATCGACCAGATTGACCGCGGATACGAAGATATTGACTTGCGAATCAACGCGTTAGGAGGAGATATTATAAGGCTTTAACGCAAATCGATAATGAGTAGTGAGTAATGTTGAGAGAGTTTAGAATTCGGAAAACTCAACAGCTAAGCGCTAAACCTTCTAAACTCCTTAACTTCTAAACTTTTAAAAACTTAAATATTTAGCACATTGGAATACAAAAATATAAGCAACGAATTTGTTGATGAGGCGAGGAAGTTGATTGATGCGGCCAACCACATTGTTATTGTGTCGCACAAGAACCCCGACGGCGACGCAATTGGTTCAGGATTAGCCTTTTACAACTACTTCACTGCAGCTGGCAAACACGCCACTTTCATCTTACCTGACCTTATGCCGAGCAACCTAAAATGGATGCCAAGTGTTGATAAGATAATAACTTACAAGACAACACCGGCCGACGCCGACGCCGCCATAGCACAAGCCGACCTTGTTATCATGGCCGACTTCAACAGCAACTCACGCATGGGCGACTCGCTGAAAAGCTTCGAGACCAGCCCGGCCAAACGCATACTGATTGACCACCACCCGTTCCCCGAGGTGCGCTTCGATATCGCATACAGCCGCCCCGAGTCGAGTAGCACATCGGAGCTGGTTTACGAGCTGCTGGCGGCTCTCAGCGGCAACAATGTTCTGGAAACCGATGTGGCGACATGCCTTTTCACCGGCATAATGACCGACACCGGCTGCTTCAACTACAACTCGTCGGCGCCAATCACATTCAACATTATAGCGCACCTGCTCGAATCGGGAATCAACAAAGACCAGATTGTGGACAACGTGATGAACCACTTCTCCGAGACGCGGCTGCGCATGCTGGGTTTCAGTCTGAGCAAGAAGATGAAGGTTCTGCCACAGTATCAGACCGCCTACATCTGGCTGACAAAACAGGAACTTGAAGTGTTCAACAACCAACAAGGCGACACCGAAGGACTTGTAAACTATCCGCTAACTATCGACGGAATCAACTTCTCGGCCTTGTTCACTGAGAAAGACGGGCTTACCAAATGCTCGTTCCGCTCGCGCGGCACCTTCCCGGCCAACAAAGTGGCGGCGGAGCGCTTCAGCGGCGGCGGACACCTGAACGCGGCCGGCGGTGAGTTCCACAAGACTATCGGTAAGACAATATACTATTTTGAAAAAGTACTGCCCGAATACGAAGAGTATCTGCAGAAATGAAACAAGCAGCATACATATTATTAATAGTGATGCTTGCCGCGTGCAGCGGTCGGAGTAACAACGGCACTGTGCCCATGAGCAAAGAGAGCCTGATGAAAGCCAACCGCGGACTTGTCAGTCTTGACCAGGAGCGCATTGAAAGCTACGCCGAGCGCCACCATTGGGATATGCAGACAAGCCAGACCGGATTGTGGTATCAGATTTACGAGCACGGCGAAGGCGACAGTGCCCGCGTCGGACTCATTGCCCACATCAACTACAGCGTGTCGCTGCTCGACGGAACACTATGCTACACATCGGACAGCACTGGCGAAAAACAATTCAGAATTGGGCAAGGCGGTGTGGAATCAGGGCTTGAAGAAGCAATTTTGCTGATGCGAACCGGCGACAAAGGCCGTTTCATTATGCCTCCACACCTTGCTCACGGACTAATTGGCGACGGAAATAAAATTCCTGCACGCTCAAGTATAGTTTATCAAGTGGAATTAATTAATTTAACGCGCTAATTTAAACATCGAAATGCTACAAAACTTGAGAATTGCAAAACATATATGGCTGCCGGCAATAGCTATCGGCTTGCTTGTTAGCTCATGCTCAAGCAAATACGAAGGCTATTCGCGCAAAAACGGCATCTACTACAAACTGATAACCATTGGCGACACCGTCAATCCGCCGCACGCAGGCGACTACGTAACAACCCAACTGCGCTACGCCACCGACCGCGATTCGACATTTTTTGTAGGCAACCGCACTTTCCAACTCACCGCTCCCGAGTTCAAAGGCTCAATCGACGAGTGTTTTCTGATGCTATCAGCCGGCGACAGCGCTTCGTTCATCATCGACGCTGAAAAATTCTTCGCCAAGACACTGCAGTGCCCGATGCCAAGTTTCCTGAAAAACGGCGACAAAATAAAGATAGACATACGAATGAATGACATCCGCACCGAGGACCAGTACCGCCGCGACAAAGAGGAGTTCCTAAAATGGATTGAAGACTTTGGCGAGTACGAGAAACTGGTGCTGCGCAACTTCATCGACAAACAGAAAATTGATGTGGAGCCGACCGAATCGGGAATGTATTTCATAACCATTGAGCCGGGCAATGGCAAGCCCGTTGAGTATGGCGACATTGTTACCGTCCACTACGAAGGCAGATTCCTCAACGGCCGTTTCTTCGACTCAACAGTGAAACGCAACCAGCCGTTCGAGTTTGTCTATGGCACTGAGCTTCAGGTTATTGCAGGCTTGGAAGACGCCATTGGCCGCATGCGTGAGGGACAGCGCGCCCTGGTGATACTGCCGTCGTATCTGGCATGGGGCGAGAAAGGCTCATCGACAGGAATAATACCGCCGTTCACTACTGTGATATACGAAGTGGAGCTGCTCAAAGCTGTTGCCCACAACACTGAGGAAGGCAACATCATCGACGAAGACAACGAGATAATGTCAGAATAAAACGGCAGACTTGGACACGCCAAACAAGATAAAAAAACTCTACAACAAATACAGCATTGCTGTCTGGGCCTACCTTTGCTTCACATTAATCGGCATTGTGGTCTGGATTATCCGCGATGTCCGCTACTTTTTCCTGTTCAATGGCATAGGCTCGTCGGAACTAATCACCCGCATTATAGTCATACGCCAGCCGAAATACAGGCAGCTGATGCGCCGCATAATACAAATATTTGTGGGCTCGATGCTGCTTTTCATGCTGGGCTTGGGCTTTGGCGTCGATTTTCAGTTTGAGCACATCTTCTTCGACTTTCAGGCCGGAATAGTAACCGGTGCGCTCATTCACGGAATAATTGCGCGAATTGTCATTCCGTTTGTGTTCGGCAACGCCTGCTGCTCACGCGCTTGCTGGGACGGTATGTTCTTTGAGGCGATGAACAGCAAAACCCGATGCAAGAAACCCGCCAAGCGCAACCCGTGGATAGCCTGGGGCTATATGGCGCTGCTGATAGCAATGACTTTTTTTGTAACCCGATATTTCACCAACCCCGCCGGCGACGAAAACGAACTGCTGCGCAGAAACTGGATTATTGGCCAAAACATTTTCATTGTAGTATTTGGTTTCATACTGACATTTGTGTGGGGAAGCCGCGCCTACTGCCGCATGCTCTGCCCCTATTTGACAATCTCGAGTTTGCTCTATCGGTTCTCAATCTTCAAGATAACGCCGTTGAAATCGTCGGAATGCAGCGGGTGCGGCGCCTGCACCAAAGCCTGCCCAATGCTCATTGATGTGCGCGAAGCCGTGCAACGCAAAGAAAAAATATCGAATCCACAATGCATTTTGTGCGAACGGTGCGTTAGCGCCTGCCCAAAGAACGTGCTGAAAATCAGCTACAAGAAAGCGGAGTAAAAAAATGATTTTGGAAAATAAATCCATAAAAAAAGTCCGAACGAAACGCCCGGACTTTTTTATTTGGAAAGCGGATTTTAGTAGTCCGCAAACTGGTCGTTTCCTTTGTCAACAATAGCCTCGGCCTCCATTACAACAAGTCTGTTTTTGCAGCTTGAAGCGGCCTGAACAAATATTTTCGGCACATCGGGCAGACGGTATTCTGCCCACGCCTTAATGACAGTATAATCGGAGAAATCGCGCAGATAGATGACAACCGAAGCCAAATCGGAAAGCGAAGCCTCAGCTTTCGCCAATAGTCCGACAACGCTGTCGAGCATCAGGTCGGCCTGTTTGCAGACATCTGGCTCGGAAGCTGTCTCTCCAAATCCGTTCACAATCACCTGACGGCGGTCGCCATACTGGATTGAAGTGCCCATCACGTTTGCCGTCTGCTGATAATCAATCTGTTCCGGTTTCAATCCCTTAAGTGCGTATGCGTCGAGGCTGGAAATATATTTGGCGTCGCTGTGGTTGCCCTCGATAACAAGATTGGCAAGCAACGGATTGGCCTGCAACTTGCCAAATGTGTCTTTGCAAGCAGTGCTAACGGCCTTGCCTATTGCCGCAATATTCTGAACAAAGAACCACGAGCGGATGCAGTTGCCCGCAAGGGTTACATTATGCTTGCGCAACAGCTCGCGGTAGTTGTCGATGAGTTTTGCAGTCTGCTCCTCGGCCTGGCCGTGTGAGCTGCGCAGACAGGTGTTCCAGATGTGCGAATAGCCGTTGTGTTTCACTATGAAGGCATCAGCCGACGACTCAATCTCCACTTCGGTCTGGAAAATGCACCACAAGGCAATCTTTGTTCCGTTGAGCGGCGGCTGCTCGACAATCGATACTGCGCACGGCGTGTTGTTGAGCGAGCGCTGCAGCTCGGTAAGCTGATTGGCGGCATCGCTCAGGAAATAACGGACAAAGACCGGTTTGGCCTGCGGAATGCGTGTGTTGTTGAACTCTTTAAGCGCGCCCTGAATATGATTCAGTTGCTCGGCAAACGGCATATTCTTGCGCGTAACCTTAAACATCACATGGTAAACTGTCGGCTTGTCGCTTATCGCAAAGCGAGAAACATTAGCCTCAACATTATAATAATCAGAAGTAAAACGTGTGTATTTCACGATATATAGTTTTTAAGTGCGCACGAATTTATAAATAAAAGTTCACACACATCATTTTTGACAAAATTGTTTAAAAAAGGTTTTTCTAACTACATCGTTTTTTCCTAAAATTGCGATAGACAAATGTCTATTTATCAATTTGAATTTTAACATTAAAACTACTATTATGAGAACCAACCTACTGATGCTTGCCGGCGCACTGATAGCTGTCGGCTGCACCGAGCAAAAACCGCCGCTTGTCTACACCGTTGAGAACACCGGCGCGGCACTGCCGAAAATCGAGTATGTCACCCCCGACCAACTGCCGCAGTGCGCCTCACTGCCCGACCCGTTCGCTTGGTCGGACGGCAGCGGACGCTCCACTAAATTCGCCGACTGGGAACGCCGCCGCAACGAGATTAAATCGGAAATCGAATTTTATGAGATAGGCGCCAAACCCGATAAGCCTGAGGAAGTTACGGCCACATTGGTCGACACCGTGCTGACCGTGGTTGTAAAACACAACGGCGAGACACTGACGCTCACCAGCCGTCTGCGCCTGCCTAAGAAAGGCGAAGGCCCGTTCCCTGTAACTATCGGCATGGGGCGTTTCAGCGGCACGGGCGCCCTGCAGCCCACACTGTTCAAAGGCTGTATTCAGGTGCCTTTCGACCACGACCAAGTAATCCGCAGCAGTCACCAAGCTGTGCGTGACGACAGTGCACAATACTATAAATTATACCCTGAAGCTCGTGCCAACGGCAACTACAGCGCATGGGCATGGGGTGTGAGCCGCCTAATCGACGGTCTGGAGCTTGTGGCCGACCAACTGAACGCCGACCTGAGCCACCTTGCAGTTTCGGGCTGCTCCTACGCCGGCAAAATGGCTCTCTACTCAAGCGCCCTCGATGAGCGCATCACCCTTGCCATTGTGCAGGAATCGGGTGGCGGCGGCATCAACTCGTGGCGTGTGAGCGACGACTTCACTGCCCGCACCGACACCAATGTCGAGCGCATCTGCAACACCAACTACACTTGGTTCAGCCCTGCCCTAAAAGAGAATTTCGAAGGCCGCGCCGACCGCCTGCCGTTTGACCACCACGAGATTATAGCAATGTGCGCCCCGCGTGCCGTATTGGTTCTTGGCAACGGTGACTACGAGTGGCTTTGCGACCATTCGGGCTACGTATCGTGCCGCGCCGCCGAGCTTGTATATCATAAATTCGGCATTTCGGACCGCTTCGGTTATGTTTTCGACGACCACCACATCCACTGCCGCGCGTCGGAACTTCAGACTCAGGCTGTTATGGCCTTCGTAGCCAAATTCCTTTATGGCGACGAGACAGCCAACACAAATATCCGCTATGTGAACTATCCACCACTAATGAATGTCGATGTCGACAAGTGGATTAAGTGGAAAGACTAAAGCTACATGTTAGGATACATGCAAAAAAAAACTAACCTCTATGGGTTAGTTTTTTTTGTTTCGCTAATGTATCAGCACAATAACAAAAAAAAGCCTTGCAAACTTTTGGTTTACAAGGCTTTGCAGTTGTCGTGGAAGGACTCGAACCCTCACAAGCAGAACCAGAATCTGAGGTGCTACCATTACACTACACGACAATGGTTTTGACGCCGCAAAGATAGAAATCTTTCAACAATTGCAACAACTAATTCGAAAAAGTTTTGGGTTACAAGTTACAAGTTGAGTAAAGTGTAATGTATAAAGAGTAAAGCACCGCATGCTCTAAACTCCAAACCCTAAACTTTAAACTCTAAACTTTAAACTTAAAACTCCCCCTCCTATCATTCATCATTTTCTATCGCTTTGAGCAGTGTCATATAGCGCCACTCAACAGCCAGAATGAGCGACAGGAACACCAGCACCGGCATACGGTAGCGCACCAACGCGCCGAAGTTTGCGGTTGTGATGCCGACAAAAAACGCATAGGTAAGCATCAGCACAAATGCGGCCATAAGGAACGGACGGCGCAGTATGACTGCGAAAAAAGCCCGCAGCCCCATCGATAGCAAAATTTTGATTATCAACACAAAAGCAAGAGTTGTCTCTAAAGCCGATATGAGCATAAGTGGGTTACGCACATCCCACAGGAAAGGCCGGAAAACACCTGCCACTATGGCCTGCGGCGCCTTCGACAGCATGCCGCCTAATGTAGGGTCGAACTCGCCAATGTCGAAACTGTTGCCGCCGTAATAGTCGCGCCGCAAATCGTCCTGGATAATAACAGCCGTCTCGATAATAGCGTCGACCGACTGGTAGCGCGCGCTGGCCATAGCCCCGAATTTCACGAACACACCCACTCCTACCAACCAAGCCACCAGCGCTATAATGGGGAATATAAGCACACGCATCATTCCGCTTTTCATTCTGCTGACAAAAACGAACGACACCCAAATTATGGAGGCCAGCACCGCCGTAAAAAACGTGTAGGCGCGGATTTCGAAACAGACATAGCCCCACACCACAAGTACAAAAATGCTATACAGCAGCCGCTTGCGATTGACAAAAATATTGTGCACCGAGCGGAAAATAAACAACATGGCAACCAAGCACCAACCATCTTTAAGCAGTGCCGAACCCCAGAACACAACCGACGGCACAAACAGCAGGGCGATAGCGAAGTTGCGGTCGTTGCCCGGAAACATTTTAAGCATCAGCTTATAAAAACGCCAGAAAGCAATATAAAAGAAGGCGTTCATAACAATGGTATTGCCTATAAACGTTTTGAATCCAAGCAGATAGAAAAAGATATTGAACCGGCAGACAGCAAACGAGTTTGGGTCTTTCCAATAAGTGGGGTAACCGGTGCGCCAGTCGAATGCTGAAGCCACCTCGGGCGAGCGGTCGCCCAACAAGGCGCGGGAAAAAATGCCGAAATCCTTGCCCGCCAGCTTATCCAAACATCCGGTGCCCCAATAATAATAATGGGTGTCGGTGATGCCGTAATGGAAAGTGTAGAATAGCGCGAAGAATATACCTGCCGCCACCTTAAGAAACAGCCCGACGGTGAAATATCGGTAGCATGGCTCTTCGTCGATGTAACGGCGGGTGATGACCGATGCTATCACCCAAAGCACCACGATATAAAGCACCGCGACAAACAAATCGGCTATTGTGATAACTCCCATTGGAATCGTGTTTTACGGCATGCGCCGGAATTGCAAATTTGTGAAAGTTTTGGTTGCGCCCAAAGAATTTTCCGCAGTCAATCGGCACAAACGATTATTTTCGCCGAAAATTTTATCGCGATGTTTGAAATAGACGGCAAACTTGTCAGCCTCGACGTTATCGAAAAACGATTTGTGTGCAACCTTACCGCATGCCGCGGCCGGTGCTGCGTAGAAGGTTCGTCGGGCGCTCCGCTGACCGATGAGGAGACGCAGATTCTGGAAGGCATCTTCGACATAATAAAACACCGGCTGACACCTGAGGCCATAGTCGCCATTAACGAACAGGGCAAATGGATTACCGACAGCGACGGCGACAAGGTTACAACACTTGTCGACAAAGGACCGTGCGCCTACGCCGTAACCGACGGGAATTTGGTAAAATGCGCCATCGAAATGGCTTGGAAAGACGGCGAAGTAGATTTTCAGAAGCCAGTATCGTGCCACCTCTACCCTATCAGAATCAAGAAATACGCCGGATTCGACGCCGTAAACTACGAAGAGATACCGCTCTGTTACGAGGCTACAGAAAAAGGCGAACGGCTGGGCGTACCCGTCTATAAGTTTCTGAAAGAGCCACTGATACGCCGATACGGCACCGAATGGTACGACCAACTATGCCTTGTGGCTGAGGAATGGCGGAAACAAAAGGGACAGAAGATATAACAAGCTATAACTTAAAGAGTTACAAGTTTCTTCGGCTAATCAATCCTTCAATCAATACCTTCTGGGCCAAAAATAAAAATTCAACGCAATAACGGCGATACAGCCGAAGTGGCATATTTTTGCACCACTGAACGAGAAAAGTGATGAATCAGCACGAAAAATTCACAAAAATCACCACTCAACCCGTCGGCCGACTGGTTTGCGAGTTTGCCGTGCCGTCGATGGTGTGTATGCTCGTGAGCGCTTTCTACAACATTGTCGACACCTATTTTG
>JAEEGL015820404.1_pt1 | contig 11932 bp, 11 predicted proteins | sample 9134231 | NCBI WGS metagenome assembly JAEEGL01 (sample SAMN16246548, study PRJNA631951) | gut metagenome | biome: gut microbiome; feature: rumen; material: fiber-attached | host: Bos | place: Iran: Karaj | collected 2018-10 | reverse complement strand
CTATTTTTTGATTTAGAACTATATTTTCCTCGAATTAAAAGCCTATATTTTGTGTCAAATAACATATTTAAATTCATAGCTGTACAATATATAGATTCATATGCGAACTATAGTTCAATTAATTGGGATTCTTTTAATTAATTCTGTATAATTATGCACTTTGATACGGAGGTAGTTTTTTTGGAGAGAAACGACCGGAACAATACAGACGATATCCGCCGCGCACAGAGCCGTCAGAGCTTCCACAGAAATCCGCAGCGTCCGCCGTCGCCGGATTACCGCAGACAGCAGGCGGATAATTCGGAATACGGGCGTGTGAACGGGCGCGAGCGTTATCAGGAGAACGCTTCACGAATGAACCAGCGCACGGGGCAGAATACACGCGTGCCGGAGCGGAGATTCGAGCTTCCGGACCGTCCGCAGCAGGGCAGGGACGTACGCGACGCGGTTCTGAATGGCGCGGGCAGGAGTCAGGAAAGATTTGTCCCGCGTGACGGCGGCGGACAGTCGCGTCAGAATGCGGGCGAGAGGCGGACAGGAACATATCCTTCTGCGGAGAGACAGGAAACGCGGCGGGACAACGCGGGGTTCAGGCGTAATTCCGACAGTGACAGCCGCCAGAGAGCGCAGTCGGACTATTCGCGTTCGGGTGACGCGCAGCGAACCGGAAGGAGATTCGAGCCGCGTGATACGTCACGCGAACCGGCAAGGCAGACCGCCGCAGACAACCGTGAAAGGCAGCGCGATTCCCGCCGGTTTGAAGCGCGTGAGCCGGTGAGAACGCAGGAGAACCGCCGCGAACGCCCTGAGAGCGCCTCAAGAAATACTCACGACGAGGAATATTACAATTCTCCGCGGGCGACCGATCCGAGAGGACGCGGCAACGGAGCCGGACGTTATGACGGAATGAACGAGGGCAACGTCGATCTGCGTTCGTTTGACATCAATTACAAGGGCGATTCCACAGGGCGCGGTCAGCCGGCAGCACGCGGCATATCCGGAAAGCCGCTGATGATAGGGATATTCGCAATATCGGCGGTTGTAATCACCGTGATAATATTTGCGGTAATATCCGGAGGCAATAAAAAGGGCGGTTCGGATTCATACGGAACCGGCAGGGAATACGAGGTTAAAATTCCCGACAGCGTGAAGGTTGGCGGGACGGAGATAAAGACGGATTCGGACTACATAGAGCTTGCCGGCATGAATATCAGCGATATAAGCGATCTTTCCTACTGTTATCTTGTGAACAGCCTTTTTATAAACGGCAACAGCATATCCGATATAACGCCGTTGGGCGACTGCATATCGCTCAAGACGCTCGACGCGAATTCAAATTCCATTTCTGATATAACCGCGCTTTCAAATCTGAATCAGCTATCGGATCTTGACCTGAGCGGCAATCAGATAACAGACATTTCCCCGCTTTCGCGACTCAGGCAGTTAGAGCGATTCAGCGCCGGAAAAAACAGTATATCCGATATTTCCCCGCTTTCCGGATGTCAGTCGTTGAGACAGCTCATAATTTCGGACAATCAGATTTCAGATCTTACGCCTGTCGCGGGGCTGTCAAACCTGACGACTCTTGAGATAGCCAACAATCAGATTACAGACATTCTCGCTCTGAGCGGGCTTTCAAATCTCTCAACGCTCAATCTCAGCGGCAACAGCGTTACGGACATTAAGGCTCTGAAAACGCTTTCGTCGCTTACAATGCTCGATCTGAGCGGCAATCCGGTGAGCGACGTTTCCACACTGAGCAGTCTCAAAGGGTTATTGGAGCTTAATCTTTCCGGAACCAAGGTGAGCAAGGAGGATATCGCCGACCTGAAGAAAGCTCTTCCGGACTGTCAGGTGAGAAAATAAACGCTGACAGGGTTTTATGAATTCAAAGAAATAACAGGGGAAAGCAATAATGAATAAATCCGAAAGAATAACGGTATGCGACTGTCACCTGCACACCGAGAATTCCTTTGACAGCGAAACGCCGGCTGAAAAGCAAGCCGAACGAGCGCGGGAGCTTGGAATCAGTTATATTGCCATCACGGATCACTGCGACATTCCGGACTGGAGCGATGAAAGAATCGCCCGTTCCAACGCGCAGGCAGCCGAACTGAACAGTAAATACGACGATCTGACTGTGCTTCGCGGCATAGAGCTTGGACAGCCGCTTCATTCTCCCGAACAGACGTCCATAGCGCTCGGACTTTGCGAATACGACTTCATTCTCTGCTCGCTGCACAATCTTTTTAACGAGGAGGACTTCTATTATCTTCACCCCGACAGGGAAAAGGCGCAGGAGCTTGTGGGAAGATATTTTGAAGAATTGCTGGATATAGTACGCTGGAACGAATTCGATTCGCTGGCGCACTTCACATATCCGCTCCGCTACATTTCCGAACGCGACGGCGTTCCGGTGGAAATGGAGCGTTTCAGACCGGTGATCAATGAAATACTTTCCACGCTCGCAAGGAACGGAAAAGCGCTTGAAATCAACACGTCCGGTCTTCGCCGCCCTGGGGGAATGCTGCTGCCGACGGCGGAATACGTCAGGCAATTCCGCGAGCTTGGCGGGAAATATGTCACTATCGGCAGCGACGCCCATACTCCCGAACACATGGCAATCGGCATGAGAGAGGGAATTGCCGCCGCGAAGGAGGCTGGCTTCGACTGCGCGACGGTGTTTATAAACCGCAGTCCGTTGCAAATCCCCTTTGATTGACAACTTAGTATAAATGAGAGGAATAATAAAAAGCATTGCGCCCGCGCTTTTTCATCGTGGAAGCCGCAATGCTTTTTCGTCTGTTATAAAAACCTATAAAATCACCATTTGATCTTGTCGGTGAGTCTGCCGGACGTACTGCCTAAAATATGATCCATACGGTCATATACGACGCGCTCATAATTAGTGGCGGAATTTATATCTTCGGGAATAAGCTCTCCATAGGGACCTGGTCTGTAGTAGTAGGTCATCATATAGCTGCCGTCGCATAGTTCGGTGCGGATACTGGTTGTCTTTTTGGGATATGCCCTGATGTTTCTGACATTTTTAACGCGGGTTTCGATCGGCTTCATTTTAACTTTTCTGGCGGTAACGAGTTTCACTCTTTTCATGATTAAATACGGCACACCCTTTCATCTTATTAAATTCATTTTACCACCGTTTCACAGTAATTTCAACCGTTTTATAAAAAAAGCAGCTCACATCATTATTGGCAGGCTCTTTTGGAATAATACAAATACAATGCGGAGCTTTTTGATACTGCGTAAAATATTTACTCAATCAGGTCGTAGCAGAGAGTTTCGCTTTTGAATTCCCCGCCGCCGGCACTGACCGTGGCGGAGCGGTGACCGCCGAGGAATTTTATCAGTTCATAGGGATCAATCCAGATTTCGGCGGAGCTGCTTTCATCGAAAATCAGCTGTACGCCGAAGTGCAGGTGCGGGCGCTGCATTCCGTTGTAGTCCTCGCTGTCGGAATATCCCGTCATGCCGAGGTAGCCTATCACCTCTCCGGCGTAAACGGTCTGACCCTCTTTAAGTCCCGCGGCGTAGGGGTGACCGCTGCGAAGATGAGCATAGTAGTAATACCTGCGCCCGTCAAGACTTCGCATGCCTATGCGCCAGCCGCCGTATCTGTTCCAGCCCAGAACCTGCACAACGCAGGTTTCGACGTTTATCACCGGCGTTCCGACGCTGCCGAACATGTCGTGTCCGAGGTGACGCCGTCTGTAACCGAACGCACGCGACGCGCCGAAATCGTCGCTGTGTGAGAATCCCCAGCCCCGCGCAATCGGCGAGAATGCTTTAAGCCCGTATCTGCGTTCAAATTCCGGAGCGCCGGAGGACGCCGTTCCGGTCTGCGCGTAGTACTCTCCGACAAGCCCTCCGAGAACCGACTCGTATGCGACGCTGTAGTATTCAAAATATTTCATTGAGGCTGTAATATCGTCAATGCTTTCGCCTTCCCTGAGCCGTGAGACTATTGATTCCATATGCGATTTTTTATAGCATGAAAAATTTCCGCCGTATCTTGCGCCGAGACAGGCGAGCAGGTCGATCCAGTGAATTTCATGTCCGCTTCCCTGTGAATCGACGTCGTATTTCAGAGCGTCGTTCATGGCGGCGGAGGTCACGTTGAAATCCACCCATTTCAGCAGCCGTCCGCCGGTTTCAACGTGCCTCCGGAACATTCCGGACGCAATATTGAAAAAAGCGGCGATAATAAGCAAAGCAGCGAGAAGAGCTATGACCGCTCTTTTTCTTTTGAGATTTTTTCCCCATTCCAAATACAAGCAAAAACGCCTCCGTCACAGCATTGATTGTTTCCTTGTCAATGTATATGCACAGAGGCGCATGTTTATAATTTATTGATTTTTTATACTTTGTTCGTCGTCATTCTGCATGACGCTCTGATTGTCGCTCTGATTGTCGCTCTGATTGTCGATCTGATTGTCGATCTGATTATCGTCCTCCAATTCGTCGAGCCAGCTTGTGTCGTAGCTTTCGTTCTTTCCGAGCCTTGACGGAATGGGAGTATATACAACGTCCTCATATGAAAATTTCTTTTCGGGCTGGAGTCTTTTAATGAAGCTGTAGCCTTTTTTTTCGTAGCCCTTGTTTCCGTAGAAGACGTGCGCCCTGTTGCGGTTAAGACCGCTGGAGATAACAATGCTGTTTGCGCCGATTTCCTCAGCGTACTTTTCCACACGCGCCTCCAGTCTGCTGCCTATGCCCTTGCTGCGGTAGGCGTGGCTCACGGCGAGCGCGATGACTCTTACATATTCCCCGTCCAGCTCAAAGGCAAGCCCGCGCATTATACCTACAAATCCGATGACCGCGCCGTTTTCCTCAGCGATAAACACTTCGTATTTGTCCGCGTTGTATATTTTAATAACCCTGTCGTACACGTCGGAGGTTATGTCGTCATATCCCAAATCATTGCGAATAAGCCCTACAATACCCATAACGTCCTTTGCTTCCATTTCTCTTATAATCAATTTTATCAGTCCTTTTCGTTAAAAACTTCATATTCCGAATAAATAAAGTCTCGCAAGCCCAAACATTTCCCTGAACCAGTAGCCGGTGACGAGATATAGGCGGGTTTCGCAGCAGCCGGAATAAATATTTCTGAATCCGGATTTTTCCGCCCAGATTCTCGCTCTCAGTTCGTGGAAACGGTCGGTGACGATCACGATATTTTCCGAAAGCCCGTAAAGTCTGATAAGCGATTTTGAATAAAGAAGATTTTCCTCTGTGCTTTCGGAAAGCTCTTCCATATAAATCCTGTCGGGTGAAATACCCTTTTCGACGAGATATTTTCTCATGACGAACGCTTCGGTGAATTGTTCGTCGTCGCCCATGCCGCCGGTGACGACGCATTTGACGTTGGGATTTTCGCTTAATATTGAAAAGGCTTTTTCCAGACGGTCATTCAGCATCCAGCTCGGTTTGTCGCCGTGAGCCTTGCAGCCAAGCACAACGAGCGTATAGTTCGGACAGTCTGAGGGTACGGCGGTGAGAGAAGCTTTCAGCATCATTCCGGAGACAATGCCGAACGCGGCGACGCCTGCGGCAAAGAGCAGCGCGGCGAGCGATACAGCCGCGGATTTTTTAAATGTCCAGTTGCGGTCAATCAGGTGCCAGAACATCGCGGTAAGGAATATTCCGAGCATAACCGCCGAGGAGGATATTACGCCAATACCGCTGATGTGAAAGAACACGGGGGCAATGCACCACCCGAAGAGCAGCCCGAAAACCAGCATGAGCATTTTGCGAAGAGCCGATATTTCACGCGGACGTTGAAAATAGAATTTTCTTTCGTCCTTTTCTTTATTTTTTGCTTCAGGCTCTTTTTTTCCGGTTTTTTTTGATCTGTCTTTTACAGGGGAATCTATGTTGGGACTGTCCACAATTACGGGCGGTTGTTTTTGCTGCTTTTCCTGTTTTTCGTGTTTAGGCAGTCCCACGACCACCTGCCTTGGGGATTCGGGAGGGTTCTCATGTGACGGCTGCTCCTTATGCTGCTGAGGAGGTCTGACGGGTCTGAAATTATGATCCGGCGCTCTTCTGCGCTCCTGCTGAGGGGAGTTCTGCCGTACTTCTGGCTGACGTGGCGGAATGATTACCTGAGTCCTGCCCTGTGTTACGGCGTTCTCGCCGCCCTGTGCGGAATGGCTTCTGAATCTCCCCTCGGATGGCGGCTTTGGGGAATTTGTGTTATTTTGCATATTGCTTTCTCCCGGAATAAAATTACGCCTTGGAATCGATCATATGTACGTCGAGCTGATTGAACGGAATGACAATACCGGCTTTGTCCAGCTCGGCGAGGATATTCTCGTTGATGATATACTGTGATTCGATAAAGGCGCTGGTCTTGACCCAGACCTTGATATCAAAAGTTATCGCGCTGTCGTCGAATGAGGCGATACCAATGATAGGCTCCTTTTCCCAGCTCACATTGGAGCATGACTTGAGAGCGGCGGTAATCGCCTTTTTCACGGCGAGAATATCCGAACCGTATGCAACGCCGACATTCAGCTCAAGACGGCGGGTGTTCTTTGCGGTATAATTGATGATCATATCGCTCGTGAGTACGGAATTCGGAATAACAAGCCTCTTGTTGTCGGCGGTGGCGAGAGTGGTGAACATAAGCTCTATGCGGCGGACAGTACCCTTTTGCCCGTCGATTTCTATAAAGTCGCCGACCTTGAAGGTGTGATTGAAAAGTATCAGAACGCCGCTCGCAAAGTTTGAAAGGCTGTCCTTGAGCGCGAGACCGATAGCTACGCCTGCAGTGCCGAGCGCGGCGATAAGTGTGGTTACGTTCATTCCGAGGGTGGAAAGCGCGGTGATTATTACCATGATCTTAATGACTATCTTGACGCAGGAATACAGAAATTCCCTTACGCCCTGATCCACCTTGGCACGTTCCATGCCTCTTACAACAATTCCGGCGATAACGCCCGCGAGCCACCAGCCTATGACGAGGATAAGAAGTCCGCCAATCAGTTTTGGGATGATGGAAAGAACCCATTTGCCCGCGGCTTCAAAATCGACATATTTTGTGAAAAAACTAACGACATAATTGTTCCAGAAATTCTTCATACTGCAATGCACTCCTGACGGTAAAATATAATATTTAAAATTATACCACCATTTTATTCAATATGATAGTGCAAAATATTAAAATTTGCCGGAATTTTTTAAAAATAAAAACGTCAGGCGGAATTGACGTTCCGTCTGACGTTAAAAGTATTCTGAGCGGCAATGTTTTATTTGATTCCAAGAGCCTCGCACGGGTCGAGATATTTGTTTTCGCTCATGACCTCGATGTGAAGATGAATGCCGTCGGCGGCTTCGCAGGGAATATCTCCGACTGTGCCGATAGTTGCTCCGGCGGCGATATCCTCTCCGGCGCGGACGGCTGTTTCCCTGTTAAGTCCCCTGTAATAGACCATCAGCCCGTCGTTCTGATTTACGACAACTGTTGTTCCATAGAGCGCGTCGTTCATTACGTCGGTCACCTTGCCCTCGGAAGCGGATTTGACTATTTCGCCCTTTTCGGCTGCGATGTCAAGCCCGCTGTGTACCCGCCAGTCCTTCATTGTGCGGGAATAGGCAAGCGCCCTGATGCTGCATGGCTTGATTATCGCGCCGCCGGAGGGACGCACGTAGCTTCTGCTGTTTCCCATGACCTGAATTGCCGTGGTTTCCTCGCTGTCCTCACGGTCGTCGAATTCGTCGTCGGCTGTCTTTTTGAGTGTAGGCTGAGTGGATTTTGTCGTGGAGTCCGTGGATTTATTCTTTGTCGGTGAAGATGTTGTGCTGCCGGCGTCATTCTGCTGTGAAGCGGACTCTGTGGAGACTGTCTGTCTCTGGGGGAGGCTTGCGAGTTCCTCATCTTCGGGATCAGTGAGCCTGTCCTTGCCGAGTCTCAATATCATAGCGCTCAGAGCGATGGCAGCCGCTGCCACAAACAGCGCAAATGAAGCGTAGCTGCTGAGGCTTCTCTTTTTGAGGTGATTTTTTGAACCTAATTTTATCTTTTTCATATAATTATCCGCGACCTTTCTGTTAATGGTATAAGAGCCTGCAATGCTATTGTTGACCGAATATGAATAAATATTCATGGGCGGCTGCTTTTGCGCGCAATTTTCATTAACATATATTTAATTTAAAATTATTGAAATGCCGGAAAAAATCTGATACAATTATCATGTAGTTTCATGTGGTATGAAAGGAATTGACGGCTTTTGGTTTACGACGAAAGGATCACGGGGCTGTGCGAACGCATAGCGGAGCTTGTCAGACCGGTGCGTATAATTATTTTCAACGAGAAGCACACCCCGGCGGGAGAGCTGGTTTCATTCAAGCTGTGCGTCATAGTCAAAGAGAACGAATGCGCCAGAATCGAGCAGAAAATCTATCTCACCCTTGAATGCGAAGTGCCGTATGACGTTCTTGTTTACAACAACGAGCGGTGGAAAGAGGCGGTCATGGACCCCGATACATTCGCGTCCAGGGGAATAATGAACGGCGGTGTGGTGCTGTATGAGTCGGAATAGACACGGAAAGCGGGACAGCCGTCATTATTTTGAATGGATGGAATACGCCAGCGAGGATCTTGACGCGGCGTTGCAGCTATATGAGGGAGGCACATGTCTTAACTGTGCGGGCTTCCACTGCCAGCAGACCATCGAGAAGTCGCTCAAGGCGTATCTGCTCTTTATGAGCGGACAGAACTTTGACGGGCATAATCTGTCGTGGCTCGTGCGTCAGGCGTGCAAATACAATTCAAGATTCAACTGCTTTATAGGCGAAACGGCGCTTCTCAACAGATACTACATAGAGTGCCGATATCCCTCGGACAACTGGGAAAATCCCGACAAAGAGATGATAGACCGCAATATAAGCGTTACAAGGGATCTTTACGAATACGTATGCAAGCTGATATACAACGACGATTACGGCAGCGAAAATTACAGCGACAAGTGAGATATTGAAAAGGGAGATGACAGCCGATGGACAATACGGAACGCCGCGAGCTTTCGCGGAATGTAAGGAGTATAAATAATTCAATGTCCCGCGGCTATGTGGAACGTGGCGTGTGCCGAAGCGAATTCCGGCGCAGAGGGAGCGTTGAGGAAAGCAAGGACTATCAGTCCAAGCCGATGAGAGAATTCAGGGAGGAACGTCTGCGGGCGGAAGAGCGTGAGAGGCAGGAGGCTGTTGCGTCCGCTCCGAAACCTGACATGCGTTTTCACCCCAACGGAGCGACATACGGTAGCGACGGAAGGGCGTCCTCAGAAAGAGCCGGACGGTTTCAGCGCAGATCGTCACGACCGGCGCGGCAGCTTGAACCGGACGAGGAACCGCCGCTGCTCGATACCCTGCGGGACGCGGCGCAGCGCAGGAGAGAGAGCAAAAGGGATTTTCAGGAGAGGTATGAACGCAGCAAGAACGGCGCGTCGAGAGTGGAGCATATCAAAGAGAAAGAAAGAGGCGCCACCGTCATACGCGACGTGGAATATTATGTGCCAAAGCTGTCGGGCGAAGGAAGCGCGGAGATAAACAACGCGAGGAAAAGCAAAAAGAAGGCGCGCAACCGCAAGCCCATGAAGATGTGGCAGAAAGGAATCATCACGGGAATGTGCCTTTTCATGGCATTTCTCATGTCGCTGGGAGTAGGCGTCGGAGCGCTTCTCAACCGTATGAATTTCGTGGAAAGCGAAAGCGTAAAGAAGCGCGGGAACGGTTCGTCATTCAACGAAAAGGCGGACGCGGCGGCGGCAGCCGAGATGGACGGCGTTGACGACACCGAGATTGAGCTTCCCGACACACCGATAATGTTCGATTCGGAAATTGAGAATGTGCTGCTCATAGGCAGCGACCGCCGTTCGATGGACGAAGAAGGTCGAAGCGACGCCATGATGATGCTCACCATAGACCGCAAGCACAAAAAGCTCAAGATGATTTCATTCCTGCGTGACCTTTACATCAAAATACCTGGCAAATACGGCACAAAGCTGAATTCAGCCTATTCCGTCGGAGGAGTGGAGCTTCTCAAGCAGACGATTCAGGCAAACCTCGGAATCAATGTTGACAAGTACATCATAGTTGACTTCAAGGCGTTCAAGACGGTTGTAAACAAGATAGGCAAGCTTAACGGCAAGGGCGGAATCAAGATCACGGTAACCGGAGCCGAAGCGAGATATATGTGCAGCCATGAGAAATACGGACTTTTCCCGCGGTTCAGCAAGGGCAAGGGAACCTACTACATGAACGGCGCGGAGGCTCTCAACTACGCGAGAATCAGAAAAATCGACTCTGACTTCGGACGTACCAAGCGTCAGAGAAAGGTTCTGACAGAGATAGTGTCAGAGCTGAAGGACGTGAGCAAGGTTGATCTGCTCAGTATTGCCTACGCGTGTCTTGAATACGTTACGACTGACTTCAGCAAAGGCGAGCTTGTGGGTCTTGTGACCGAAGCTGCCGAGATAGCCAATTATGCGACCAAGCAGATTTCAATTCCCATCAAGGGAAGCTATTCGGTTCAGAAGATGAGCAACGGCAACGAAGCGCTTGCCGCGAATCTCAGCGTCAATTCCGACAAGCTGATCAAGTTCATATATGACGACGATATGACATACGAGGGAAATCAGAAGGAAATTCACGGCATATACCTGCCGAATCTCAAGGGCATAGCCAATTCCAAGCTGACCACACGCAAGGAAACGACCTCCACTACGGCGGGCGAGGGTGGCACGACGGCAAAAGGCACGACCAAGAGTACGACGGCAAAAGGCACGACCAAGAGTACGACGGCAAAAGGCACGACCAAGAGTACGACGGCAAAAGGCACAACCAAGAGTACGACGGCGAAGGGTACGACCAAGAGTACGACAAAAGCCACTTCCAAGGCGGACTGACAAATCGCTCAAAAATAATCAGCCGCATGTCGGAGAAAAAATCCGATGTGCGGCAGGTTTTTTAATGTACTTAGAAGGAAAGATAAAAGCCGGGAGGTGAATGAAAATTAAGGAAATCACAATAAAAATAAGCGATGAAAAGACGGTTGTGATTACACCGGCGGCGGTGCAGAGGACGATTTACATAGTCATAGCCGCCGTTGCAGTTGCCGCTATGTGCAAAAAGACGGTTTCCCGCGGCACGGCGAGAATAAAGGAGCTTGACTGCAAGCTGCAGAAAATAGTATTTCAAAGCGATGAGATAGCTGTTTATGTTGGGGACGAGATTCAGGCTGAACCGATTGCCGTCCCGAAAAACGCCGATACGTCGTACACATGGGAGATAGCGGACGATGGAATACTAAGCGTAAGAAAAGGAAGGATAGTAGCCGCGAAGAGCGGAAAGACGCTGCTTGGCATAAGCTCAGGGGATATTTCGGCGCAGGTGAACGTCACGGCGAAATACAAGCCGCTGCCTCCCGAAAGCACGCTGCCGTCGCTGTATTACGACAGGCTGATAATTGCGAACTACAAGAACACGCTGAGTCCGGAATATGTTCCGGCTGACCTTGTAAAGATACCGGACAATTACACAGCCGACGGATATTACGGATTGTATGTGACAAAAGAGACCTTCGAGGCGTACAAGGAGCTTTACATGGCAATGTACAACGAGATAAAGGGCAGAATGCATATTATAAGCGGCTATCGCAGCTATGCGCGACAGAGCGAGCTTTACAACAAGGCGGTAAAGAATCTGATGGCGCAGGGCAAGACCTCCACCGAAGCGCGGGCGCTTGCGCTGAATACCACTCAGACGCCCGGCAATTCCGAACATCAACTGGGGAATACCATTGACGTGAGCAACGATAACACGACCGACCACGATTATCTCAAAACGCCGGAGGGCAAAGCGCCTGCTGAAAACTCCGATACATCCGGCTGTATAATACGCTATCCGG
>JAEEGL015367745.1_pt1 | contig 11932 bp, 11 predicted proteins | sample 9134231 | NCBI WGS metagenome assembly JAEEGL01 (sample SAMN16246548, study PRJNA631951) | gut metagenome | biome: gut microbiome; feature: rumen; material: fiber-attached | host: Bos | place: Iran: Karaj | collected 2018-10 | reverse complement strand
TTATATGTTTATTAATACTGATAATACAAATAAATTGTTTTATTATAATATATTAAATGAAAAAATGAGTTCAGTTAAAAATAAAAAAGAAAGATTTACTGGTGAATATATAATATTAGGTACTTATAATAAAAAACTATATTTAATAGATACAGATAAATATATTGAATATACTATTAATCCTTATAAGAAGAAAATAGAAAATATAGGAAATGAAAAGAAGGGTTATATTACTATTAAAGACAGAAAAGAATTAAAAGTAGAAACTTCTGATATGAAAAATGATACTGATAAGTATAAATTTGTTAGTAAAGTGAATGATGAGTTGATTGAAAAGAAATATGATACTATAGATATATATTATTATAATGACTTTTATTATTTTAGAAGTAAAGATAATGTCTTTTATAGATCTAATTCTAAATATAAGAATAAGGCTACTAGTTTGTTTAGATTAGATAAGGTTAATTATTGGAGTATTGTTGATGATAATATTTTGATTATTAGTGATAAATATATGTATTTTTATAATGATGATTATGGATTGAAAAAGATTATTCGTAATGAAGAATTTAAATATAATTATAATAATATTTGTTTAGTATATGATGGAAATTAGTCATTAATGAATAAGGTAGGGTGAATATATGATAAGTAGCAATGCAATTATTGAATATAAAAGAACTATTAGGTTAGCATTAAAAGATTGTGATAAGACTATAGATGGATTGCATGGTAGTTGGGAAGGTGCATCTTATAATAGTTTGGTAAATCAATTCAATTATTTTTATACTTCAACTATTTCTTTTGATAAGAATATGGATTCTTTTATGAATGCTTTAAATTTATATAAAAAATATAAAGAAAAAAAACAAAGCTTAATGTATAGTAGAAATGCTTTAAATACTTGTTCTGAAGAAGAGAAGAGTAGTCTTAATAATAGAATTGCAAAGTTGGATGGAGAATTAGAAGATTTGGCTACTGAAATTAGAGAAAAACTTTCATCTATTACTGGGACTAGTTATTCTTCATCTAATGTTGGAAATATGTTTAATAGTTTAATTGCAGAAGGATTGAAAAAACTAGATCCAGAGAATTTTCCAAGTGCTAGCAATATTGTTGATCGAGGAGATTATATGTGTATAAATGCAGATTTTGATGATGCAATAAAAACATTTGGAGGACAATTGGATAGTTCAGGTGTATACGGTTCTCTTGATGCTGGTGATGAATGCGATAATTATGCTAGGCTTTATGATATATATATTCAGACTGGTAAGATTCCATCATTTGTTGATATTGGTACTAATGCTGATGGAATGATGCCTGTACGTGGTTATGGTAATGGTCCTAATGATGATAGAAAGGGACAAGCAGAATATGCATATAAACATGTTAAGGAGAAGGGTACTCCATGTATAGTTCACGTTTGTTCTCCAACAGGAAGGGGTCATTGGCTTTGCGTTGTTGGATATAAAAAAGGTGTAACACAAGATAATGTTGAAATTGGAGATTTATTAGTACTTGATTCGGCTGCACCTAAAGATAAAAATGGTATTTCTGCTAGTGTAAGATATATTTCTGATAATCCAGTAAATTGTGAGAAAGGTACTGGTAATTGCGGAATTGAACCGGGTTATCAAGTGTTTTATTATAAAGATAATTAAAAAAATGGAGGGTTTTTTATGGGATTTAATTTTAAATCAATTGATGTTGGTCAACCTAAGGTTGATAAATATTTAGGGGTATCAAGTTCTAATACTAATTATGAAAAAGGTCCTAAATCAATGAATGTGGAAAGTGTTAATATGGAAAATGCTAATAAATCGAATGTTGAGGATTTTCAAGTGGCAGATACTGGATTAAGTTCGTGCTATATACAGATGGATTATGCACCAAATATTGTTCCTAAAGGAGACTATATGGGTATAGATGGAGATTATGATAAGATAATTGACATTTTTGGTGGACAATTGGATGATCATAATAATGGGGCTAGTGATTATACCTATGATATTGAAGGTTGTGATGATTATGTTAGAGCTTATGCATTATATCTACAAACTGGAAAAATTCCATCTAAAGATAGTGTTGGTGTTGCACCGGAAGGAATGTCTGTAGAAACTATTGAAGCAGATAATAGAAAAGATCAAGCACAACGTGCATTTGATATCGTTAATGATGAGGGTAGACCATGTATAATTCATGTTTGTTCTGGAACAGGAAATGGACATTGGCTATGTGTAGTTGGATATAAAAATGAAGCAACAAGAGAAAATGTTAGTATTGGTGATTTACTTGTAATAGATCCGGCAGGTAGATTTGATGGAGATGTAAGTGCTAAAGTTAGACCAGTTTCAGAGGATGAAAGCTATTGTTTGGAAGGATTAGATGAATGTTTTTATGAACCTGGTTATCAGATACTTTCTTATAAAAAGAATTAATTTGGAGCGCTATTATGAGTGGTTTTGATTATAAATCTATAAATGTTGAAAAGCCTGATTTGCCAACATTAGTTAAAAATTCTAATTCAAATGTTGAAATTGATTTTTCAACTAAAAATCCACAGGTTGAAACTGTTGAATTGGAAAATTTATATGGACGTAATAATGAATATAAAACTGAATTCGTTCTTGATTCTAATTTTGATATCATTTCAAAAAATGTGGTTGATAAAGGCAATTTTATGGGATTAGATGGAGACTATGATAAGATAATTGATATATTTGGTGGTCAGCATGATGATCATGGGATATATGGTTCACATGAAGGAGAATGTGATAATTATTCTAGAGGCTATGCTATTTATCTTCAAACAGGCAAAATAGTTCCTTTTGGGGAGATGACTGTGGATGCTGATGGTATGATCGTTGAACACTATTTTGCTAAAAGTAGAAAAGAACAAGCAGAATTTGCTTATAAAAAAATAAAAGAAGAGGGTAAGCCTTGTATAATTCATGTTAATTCTAGTCATATTGGTTCTGGAAAAGGACATTGGATGTGTGTTGTTGGATATAAAAAAGGCGTAACCGAGGAAAATGTTACAATAGGAGATTTAATAGTAATAGATTCATCTGCTCAAAAGGGTGTTCCAATATCTGCTAAAGTAAGACCTGTTTCGGAGGATTCTTACTATTGCATAGAGGGATTTGAAAGATGTACTTATAAGCCTGGTTATCAAATTTATTATTATAGAGAAGAAAAGTGAAAATAAAAAACTCAATTATGAAAATTGAGTCTTTTTTATAACGTCAATTATTGACGATTATAACAAATGGAGGGGCTAGACGGATTTGAACCGACGATCAGAGTTTTGCAGACTCACGCCTTAGCCACTTGGCTATAGCCCCAATTGCTATAAATATTATAACAAAGATTAGTTTTAATATCAAATAAAAATTATATAAAAAAGATTAAATTTCTTTAATCTTTTTTTAATAAATACTTTTATTATTAACGCTATATGTTTTAATACGTTTTCCAACTTTGTTTTGTGGATTTTGTAATTTATTTAGTGCCTTGCTTTCTATTTGTCTAATTCTTTCTCTAGTAACATGGAATTGATTTCCTATTTCTTCTAAAGTATGTGGTTTATTATCTTCACCAAATCCAAATCTTAGTTTTAATACCTCTAATTCTCTATCGGAGAATTTTCCTGCTTTTGTATTTTTTCCAGAATAAATACTTTCATCTAATTCTTTATTAAGAAATTGTTTTAAAAACTTTCTTAACTGAGTTTGTTCTATTACATCTTCTATTTGATCTGAACCATCTTCAATAAAATCCATTAATATTGAATCTTCATCTTCACCAACTGGTGATTGTAATGAAATAATGTCTTGTGCTAGAGTATTCAATTGTTCAGTCTTACGAAGGTTTTCTTCAAATTGTTTTTGTTTTAATAATTCTACAATTTCTTCATTCGTTAGATTACTAACTTTTCCTTTTTCTTTTTCTTTATCTTTTATGATTTTTTTATCTTTTAAGTAAGATAGTAATTCTTCTTTTGACATTGATTCTATTGTTTCAGCATAATTTTCATAATCATTAAATAGGTATTTTGAGATTTCTATATTTGTTGGATTTCTCTTTAAGTCTTGTATTAAATTCTTTTCTGCTTGTAAGTATTTTATAACTTGTTCATATGTATGTACTGGAATTCTTATTGCTCTTGCCTTATCTGGAATAGCTCTTGATACAGATTGTCTAATCCACCAAGTAGCATATGTTGAGAATTTAAAACCTTTACTTACTTCAAATTTATCAATTGCTTTTAATAAGCCTAAGTTTCCTTCTTGAATTAAATCCAATAGTTCTAAACCTTTTCCTTGATATTTTTTTGCAACACTTACCACTAATCTTAAGTTATGTTCAGCTATATATTTTTTTATTTCAATGAATTGATTATTAAGATCATTAAGTTCTTTTTCGTCTTCTGTTTCATTCATTTTTGATTTTATTGCATCAAGTTGAGTAAAAAGATTTATTTCTTCTTTAGTTGTTAATAATTTAACTTTTCCAATGCTTGTAAAATATGATGAAATAGAGTCTTTTATATATGAACTATTTCTACTTACTGTTATTTCTTCTTTTGCTGAATAATCATCTTCTATTTCATTTTCTAAATTTAAAATATCTAAATCATCTAATTCATTTAAATCCTCTTTTGAAGGTTCTTTATCAATATTTTTATCATCTTGATATTCTTCAGATAGATAATTCATTATCTCTTCTTTTTCTGTTTGTGTAACATTATATTTATTAAACAGATTATTTAATGATTCTGTGTTGACTGAATCCATCTTTAATAGATCTTCTTTAATACTTGTTAAAATATCTTTCATACTTTTACCCCCTTTATTAATGCTTCTTCTTTGTATATTTTCTTTTTTCTGGTGGATTTTCCACAGGTTGAACACATAAATATTTTGCAACTCTTGGATTTTGTTGGAATTTTCTAGTTACTTTATTTTGAACTTGTCTAATTCTTTCTCTTGTTACTCCATAATCATTAGCAATTTCTTCTAGTGTTTTTGGATCTTCACCATTTAAACCAAATCTTTTAATAATTATTTCTTTATCTTTAGGTTTTATTTTTAAATTTATACCTTTAACATTATTATTTAATAAATTCATTATTAACATATGATCAGTATTATCTTCTACAATATCTTCAACACTTTTATCTTGAGATGGAATCATATCTCCTAGTACTGTGTCTTCTTCTTCTCCAATTGGTTTATGAATTGAAACTGGTTGATCATAGAATTTTTCATAAAACATAATTGTTTCCATTGGTAAATTGGTTTTGTCAGCTAGTTCTTGACGTGTAAATATGTATCCATGATTTTCAAATTCTTTTATTTGGTTATGAATAATTGCAAATTTTTCATTCATATGAACTGGTACTCTTATTGTTCTAGCTGTATCAGCAATACCTCTTGTTATATGTTGTCTAATCCACCAAGTAGCATATGTTGAAAATTTATTTCCTCTATCAACATTAAATTTATCAATGGCTGCTAATAAACCGATGTTTCCTTCTTGTACTAAATCTAAGAAAGAAACTCCACAGTTATAATACTTTCTTGCTACACTAACAACTAATCTTAAATTAGCATTTGCTGCTTTATGTTTTAGTGCTGTTAATTCTTCTTTTTTTTCGTCGATTATTGAGTCTTCGGCTTTTAGTTTCTTAAGTTCTTGTAATTCTTTTTTAGTGTTTTTAATTTTTGTGAATAGTTCAAATTCTTCCTCTTCAGTTAATAATTTTATTTTACCGATTTCAACTAAATATTGTCTAATACTATCACTAATGAACGTATCTTCTTGAGAAGTTTCTAATTCTTTTTCCTCATCTTTGATTTGTTCTTCAGTTTCCTCGATGATGCTTAAAGATTGAGTTTGAATAAAATCAATTATTTCTTGTTTTTCTTCGTCACTTATTTTGTAACTACTCATAATTGTTTCTAAATTTTCTTCATCCAATAGCACTTCAAGACTATTATTATCAATTAATAAATTTTTAATATCATTCAAAGCTTCTTGCATTTCTAGCACCCCTTTTTTTGAACAGGCCATATTATAGCAAAAAAGTGTTAAAAAGTCAAGTTTTGTGGTATAATTCAATTGGGTGAATAAGATGAAAAGGGTATTATCTAATGAAAAAATAATCGAAAGTATAAATCGTTGTAATTACAATAAATTGTTAGATGTATGTAGTAATGCTATTGTTGATAGTTATAGTTTTACTAGTAGAGTTGCATTTTTATGTGGTAATAATATTAAAGGCTTAATTGCCCTAGCAAGTGCTTATAAATTAAAAGATACTTGTGAATGTGATATTTATTTAAGTGAATTTTTTAATCATATTATTATTAATAATTGTAGACAAAAGGGTATTAATATATATATTTTAGAAGATCATTTTAATCCTAATTTGTATAGTGTTATTGTAGATGGTTTAGTAGATAGCTATAGTTATAATGTAGCTAATATTTATGCTAGGTTTATTAATAGAATTAATAATAGTAGTGCTAAAGTGATTAGTATTGATTTAAATAGTGGACTTAATCCTAATAATGGGGTTGGTGACACAATAATTAAATCTGATTTAACTGTTTCTTTAGGTGCTTTTAGATATGGTCATTTTCTTAATAAAAGTAAAGATTATATTAAAAAAATTGTTAATTATAAGATATTTGATGTTGATAGTGATGTGTTCTTATTAGAAATAGATGATTGTAAGAGTGTTTTAAATAATAGAGTTAGTGATAGTAATAAGTATGATTATGGATTAGTATCTATAATTGGAGGTAGTTATAATTATAATGGTAGTATTAAGTTGGCTAATATGGCTTGTGCTAGTATGAGAAGTGGTGCTGGATTAACAAGATTATGTGTACCTAATACTATAGGTAATGCTATATTACCTAATATTTTAGAGGCTACTATGTATGTGATGCCTTCACAAGATGGAAAAATGATTTTTTCTAAAGAAGATATAGATAAAGTATTAGCTAATTCTTCTTCGTTAGTGATAGGTATGGGTTGGGGTATAAGTGAAGAGTATAAAAAAATATTAGAATATATTCTTACTAATTTTGATAAGCCTGTTGTTATAGATGCTGATGGAATAAATGTATTAAGTGAAATGGATTGTAATTTAATTAAAAATTATAAGAATAAAGTAGTATTAACGCCTCATTTAAGAGAATTCTCTAGATTAACTAAGTTGGATGGAAGTACTATTTTAATTAATCCAGTTGAAACAGTTAGAAATTTTGCTAAAAATAATAATTGTATTGTTTTATTAAAGGGAAATACTACTATTGTTAGTGATGGAAGTTTGGTTTATTTAGTAGATAGAGGATGTTCAGGTATGGCTACTGCTGGTAGTGGAGATGTTCTATCAGGCATATTGGGAGCATTATTAGCTTCTAATGAAGCAAACATACTTACAGTGGCAGTAGCTTCTTATATTAATGGATTTGCTGGTGAAGAGGCAGAAAAAGAAGTAGGAAGTGTCTCTTTGATTGCTAGTGATACTATTAAAAAAATACCGTTAGTTATTAAAAAAATGAGTATTGATAATAAGTAATTATATATGTTAAAATTAAGTTGATAGTGGGAGGAAAATATGGCAAATAAAAGTACTAAGACAACTAAAAAAAGTAGTAAAACTACTACTACAAAACCTAGAACTACTAAAAGTGAAAGTGTAAAAAAAGAAACTAAGAAAATTGATAAAACTAAAGATCTTACAAAAACAATTGAAAAAACTCAAGAGATAGTTGAAGAAAAGACTCAAGATTTATCAAATACTTTTATTAACGATGTGGATCAAAAATCTGCTATTGCTAGTTTAGAAGATCAAATAGTTGAAGAAAGAGAATATAAAGAAGAACGAGTAGCTAAATCTGAGAAAAAAGCTTTTAAAACATTTTTGATAATAGTTTTATGTCTTATTGTAGGTGCTTTGGCAAGTTATTGCTATTTTGAAGTCATTTGTAAGGATAAAGATAGTAAAGTGGTTGTTAAATATAAAACTAAATCAGCTAAATTTGGATATGATAAGGATAGTATTGGATTAAAATATTTAGTTGATGATTATGATTATGTTGGTAATTTCCAAGTTAATATTTATAACTATCTATATAGTGCAGATGAAATAAATGTTAAAGATATGGAACAAGATTATTTGAAATTATTAGCTATTAAGAAAGCTGATAGTGACAAAGATGGAATAATTACTTCTATCGAGTTTAATGATGCTGTTGAATATTTATTTGGTGAAGAAGTACAATTTAATAATGATTCAATAAAGACTGATGATATATTATGTGCTAAATATACGTATGAAAATGGAGAGTATAAGCAAGAAGAAAAGAAATGTGAAGGAACTTCTGAATTAAGATTACAAAGAAAAATAATAGATGTTAAAGAAGCTAAAAATAGTATGGAAGTTACTGTTGCTATTGCGATATTAGATAATGCAAATGATAAAGTTGGCAAGACTTTAACGTTTGATGAAAATGGTGGACAGACTTTAGGTGATGAACTTGAAGGAGTTACTGCTAAGAACTTTGTTATAGATACTGCTACTGAAGATTTAATTAAATATGTATATTATTTCAAATATAATAAAGATAATAATAATTATTATTTAGAAAGTATTAAATTGGATAATTAAGAACTATTAAATAGTTCTTTTTTTTTGAAATAGTGTTGATACTATTAATAGAGTATATTATTAGTGAGAAGTGGTTGCTTCGGAAAGGATATAAATATGAATTATGGTGTACAAAATGAATTTGATTTTGTGAATATGTTTAATAATAAGTATTATTCTGAATTGAATGAAAAAGCTCAATTGTTTTTGAAAGAGTTATTTAGTATTGAGTTTTTTGATGATGAAAAAATAGTTTCATGGAAGAATCGACATTTTCAAAAAGCTGATATTTTTGTGAAATATAAAACTATGGTTAAAAGTATCAGTTTAAAATGTGGAAATAGTAATTCTATTCATAGTGAATCAGTTCAAGACTTTAAAAGATATCTTATAAAGTTGAATGTTCCATATAAAATTATAGATTATTATTTAAGTTATCATTATGGATATATGCGAAATGAAGAAGGATATAGTGATTACTCTAAGGTATTAAGTGCTAAAGAATATAAAGAATTATATCAAGATGAATTAGATTTTTTTAATGGGTATATTAATAAAACTAAAATAGTTGTTGATATGATTGATCGTTTTTTGATTAGAGGTAATAACTCTGACTATGATATTGATGCATTGATTAGTGGAAAACCGGATGATTTTGTTTGGATATTGAAGTATGATCTATATGATTTGATTCTATCAAAGAGAGATATTGGATATACTTCACCACATATTGGATGTTTGACGATTGGACCTAGAAAAAGAAATATTTATGGTCAAAGGAAATATCCGAAAGATAGATATATTGTTTGTGTAAGATGGAACTTTCTTAAAGAGGATATTATAGGGTTTAGTGGTAGAAGGTAAGGGGAGATATTCTCCTTGTCCATTGTTTTAAAATAAAAAAACGAACAGAATGTTCGTTAATGATTCTTATGGAGCGGACAAGGAGAATTGAACTCCCGTTACAGCCTTGGCAAGGCCGTGTTCTACCACTAAACTATGTCCGCATTTGTCAATCGGTCTAAATGAATTATATCATACTTTGTTTTTTTTGCAATAATATTTATTATTTTTGATTACTTTGATATAATTATAATAGGTGATTCGTATGAGTGATAAGTCAATTGATAAATTAAATGAACAAATAAAAAAATTATCTAGTGATCAATTTGATGATGAACAAAGCTTTGATAATGTTAAGCTAAAAGTTATAAAAGATGCTCCTAAAGAAGATTTAGAAAGAACTATGAAATTAGAGAAAATTGATAAAATAAGTAAAAAGGAAGAAGTGGAAGAAGATACTGATACTAAAGAAGTGGTAACAAAAATTTCTGATACTAAAGAAATGAGTAAGAAAGAAATTGAATCTTTAACTAAAAAAATAGAAAAAATGAAAGATGATGATGAAGATACTTTTGATACAACTACTGGAATCTTTAGTAATGAAGTTGATGAACCATTAATAAAAAAAGCAATTGTAGTTGCGATGGGAATTTTTACTATAATTATACTATTAATTATTATTCTTCTTATTTTATGATGAGGTGATTTTTATTAAAGATATAGTTATTAATACTCAAAGTAGTATTAAAATAGGAAATATTTATTTTGATCCGTATAAAATTAAAGATAAAGTAGGAGATGCTTCAGTAATATTTATTACACATACTCATTATGATCATTTTGATGTTAAATCAATCAACAATATTAGAAATGAAAATACTTATTTAGTTATAGTAGATGATCCTAAATTTATTAGTAAAGTTGATTTTGATAAAGAACATCTTATCGTAGTAAAACCTAATATGAAATATCATGTTTTAGATTATGATTTTTATACTGTGCCTAGTTATAATTTAGATAAAATATTCCATAAAAAAGAGTATGGTTGGGTAGGATACGTACTAACTATAGATGGAGAAGATTATTATATTATGGGTGATACTGATTATATAGAAGAGACTCAAAATGTTAAATGTGATTATTTATTTATACCTATTGGTGGAATTTATACTATGAATTATAAACAAGCTAGTAAGTGTACTAATGAGATAAAACCTAGAGAAGTATTTCCAATTCATTATGGAAGTATTGTTGGTGATATGAGTTTAGGAGAAAAGTTTAAAAATATGGTTGATTCAGATATAAAAGTTAATATATTGATAAAATAGAGAGATTATTCTCTTTTTTTATGTAAAAGTGTTATTTTATTATAATAATGGTTCAAATATATGCTATAATTTAGGTGAGGTTTTATTATGAAAATAGTATTAAAAGATATAAATGTAAACTATGTTCAATATGGTGAAGGTAAAGATGTTATCCTTTTACATGGATGGGGTCAAAATATTGAAATGATGCAATTTATTGGAGATAGATTATGTGATAATTATAGAATTACAATTCTTGATTTTCCTGGTTTTGGAGAATCTGAAGAACCGAAAACTGATTGGACTGTTTCTGATTATGTAGATTTAGTTCATGAATTAGTTAAATCATTAAAAATAAAAAAGCCAATAATAGTAGGACATTCATTTGGTGGAAGGGTTGGTATAAAGTACTCTTCTATTCATGAGGTAGATAAATTGGTACTTATGGGTGCTCCTTGTTTTTATGATAGTCAAGAATTGGATTTAAAAACTAAAATATTAAAAGGTCTAAAAAAATTACCAGGTATGGATAGTATTGGTGAATTTATGAAAAAATATATAGGATCAACAGATTATAAGAATGCTTCTCCTATGATGAGAAAGATATTAGTTAATGTTGTTAGAGAGGATTTATCTGAAGATGCTAAAAAGATTAAGGCACCAACACTTCTTATTTGGGGAACTAGTGATACTGCTGCGCCTATTGAAGATGCTAGAAGATTAGAAAAAATATTAGAAGATGGAGCTTTAATAGAACTACCTGGTACTCATTATGCTTATATAGAGAATCTAGATAGAGTAGTGAGTATTTTAGAAAAATTCTTTTAGGAGGTTTATATGGTTTTTATAGTAATGTTTATTATATGTAGTTTTGTATTATTAGTTTTTAAAAATAAGAAATATTTACATATGCTACAACAAAACTTATATAATGAAAACAATAGATATTTATCATGGTTGAGTAAAAATTTAAATTATTTTTTAGATTTAGATGTGGTTATTTTAATATTAGCTATTATAGGTTATTTGATAGTAGATAAATCGGAAGTAGTGTGTAATGTTTTTCTACTTATTATGTCATTAATTGCCCTATGTAGTTCATTTATATGGA
>JAEEGL011638764.1_pt1 | contig 11932 bp, 12 predicted proteins | sample 9134231 | NCBI WGS metagenome assembly JAEEGL01 (sample SAMN16246548, study PRJNA631951) | gut metagenome | biome: gut microbiome; feature: rumen; material: fiber-attached | host: Bos | place: Iran: Karaj | collected 2018-10 | reverse complement strand
TAAAGCGTCGTAAAAAGAAAAGCTTTATAGTCATCGATGATAAAACACATGAACCAGGTGTTGAGAAAGTTTTAAGAGAATTAGATGGGGTTATTGAAGTAATTAAGAGTGAAAATATAGAAGAATATATGTTTCCTAATGAAAGTAAAAATTTACTAGTAATACTAGATACTAATAAAAGTGAATTAGTTCAAGCGCCAGAGTTATTAAAGAAATTTGATAATAAATTGATTATTGATCATCATGATCTTGGTAAAACATCAATTAAAGATGGGATTATGATTAATGATAATAAAGTATCTAGTACTTGTGAGATGGTTACTAGTTTAATTGAATATTATGATGTTGAGATTGATTCATATTATGCTACCATTCTTTTATCAGGTATAGTTCTTGATACTAATAACTATACATTGAATACTACAGCTGAAACATTTTATACATCATATTATTTAACATCATTAGGAGCAAGTGCCAAAAAAGTTCAATATTTATTGAAACAAGATATTGTTGAATATACTGAACGACAAAAATTAATGGCTGCAATTGAGACTTTAGAAGGTAATGTTGCATTTACTAAAGCTACTCAAAATACTATTTATAGAAGAGAAGATTTAGCTAAAGTGGCAGAGACATTATTATTCTTTAATAATATTGAAGCTTCTTTTGTAGTAGGAAGAATAGGAAAGGATACTATTGGTGTTAGTGCAAGAAGCTTAGGAAGCTATGATATTACTAAGGTTTTAACTAAAGTTGGTGGCGGAGGAGATACTTATAGTGGAGCTGCTAAATTTGAAGATAGCACTGTTAATAAAGTGGCACAAGAAATTAAAGCAATAATTAAAGAAGAAGGCGAGTAAAATGGAAGTAATTTTTATCAAAGATTTAAAGAATCAGGGTAAAAAGGGGCAAATAAAAAACGTCAAAGATGGTTATGCTGAAAACTTTTTGATTAAAAATGGATATGCTGTCAAGAAAACAAAAGAAAATCTTGCTAAATTAGAACATGAAAAAGCAAAAAAAGCTAAAGAAGAAGAAATAAATAAAGAAAATGCTAAGAAAATGAAAGAGGCTTTATCAAAAGAAACATTGGAATTCAAGGTAAAAACAGGTGCTGGAGATAAAGTTTTTGGAAGTATTAGCGTTAAACAAATAAAAGATGAATTAGAAAAAAAGGGATATAAAGTAGAAAAAAATATGATAGATATTGATGGGTCAATTTCAACACTAGGTTTCCATAGTGTTAAAATTAATCTTCATCAGGATATAGTTGCAGTTATAAAAGTTCATGTAATAAAGTAGAGGTGATAAAATGCCAACAAAGGTATTACCCCACAATTTAGAAGCAGAGCAAGCCGTTTTGGGATCATGTTTTCTATCAAAGTATGCTATTCAAAAAGCTGCTGAAAGATTGATGCCAGAATCTTTTTATAGTGAAAAAAACGGTAAAATATTTTCTGCTATGACAACTTTATTAGATGAAAATACACCAATTGATGTTACAACAGTAACAAGTATTTTACAAAAGAAAAATGAAATAAGTGCTGTTGGAGGAGTAGAATATTTAACAGAGATATTAAACTATGTACCAACAGCTGCTAATATAGACTTTTATCTTCAAGCAGTTGAAGAATCAGCTATTTTAAGGAACTTGATAGAAACAGCTACTGAAATAGCTTCAGATGGTTATCGAACTGATGAAACAGTAAATGAAATTTTAGATAGTTCTGAAAAGAAAATATTAAATATTGTAAAGAAGAGAACTAGTAGTGAATTTAGACCAATAAAAGATGTAGTAGCAAAAGTTCAAGAAGATTTAGAAACTTTATCTGAGCAAAAAAGAGAAATAACGGGTTTAGCTACTGGATGGTATGATTTTGATAGGATTACTACAGGATTACATCCTAATGAATTGATTATTTTAGCAGCTAGACCAGCTGTTGGAAAAACAGCCTTTGCTTTAAATATAGCTACACATGTAGCTATGACACAGGATAAATCTGTAGTATTGTTCAACTTAGAAATGAATGCAGAGCAATTAGCTATGCGTATCTTATCATCTTTAGGGCAAGTAGATGGGTTTAAACTTAGAACAGGTAATTTATTAAATCAAGATTGGAAGAGAATTAATGAAGCTGCTGCTCAATTATCTTCATCAAATTTAATAATTGAAGATACTGCTGGAATAACTATTGGAGAATTAAGAGCTAAATGCCGTAGATTAGCTAGTAGTGAAAAGGGATTAGCTTTAATCATAGTCGACTATTTACAATTATTATCAGGTGGAAAGAACTATGGAGCTAATCGTCAACAAGAAGTTTCAGATATTTCAAGAAGTTTAAAGACCTTGGCACTAGAATTAGGAGTTCCAATAATAGCACTATCACAATTATCACGTAGCGTAGATCAAAGAGAAGATAAAAGACCGGTATTAAGTGACTTAAGGGATTCAGGATCAATTGAACAAGATGCTGATATTGTTACATTCTTATACCGTGATGACTACTATAAAAATACAGATATATCAAAAACTGATGATAATAGTATAATTGAAGTAAATATAGCTAAGCATCGTAGTGGACCTACAGCTAGAATAGAGCTATTATTTAAGAAAAACACATCAACATTCTTAAATTTAAGAAAAGATAATAAAAATATGGAGGAAAAATCAAGTGAATAAAAATATTAAAATTATAATGACAATACTTTTATTATTTTCACTAGTGATTACTACCGGTTTTACCAATATTAATAATGAACCACATACAGTTTATCGAGTTTATTTAAAAGGTAAATCTTTAGGACTTATTAAGTCGAAAAATTCTTTTGAGAATTATATTGATGAAAAACAGGAAGAAATAAAAAGAAAGTATAATGTTAATAAGGTTTATGCTCCTACTGATTTAGATATTGAAAAAGAAATAACTTTTAGTAATGAATTAAAAACAAATAAAGAAGTTTATGAAGAAATAAAAGATATTTCACCTTTTACTATTGATGGTTATATTGTTAAAATCAGAGGTATTGAAACAAAGAATGAAAAGGGTAAGACGGCAAAGCCAAAAACTCAAAGTATCTATGTATTGAAGAAAGAAGTTTTTACTAATTCAATAGAAAAGACAGCAAAATCATTCATTAAACCTGAAGATTATGATAACTTTGCTAATAATACTCAAAAAGAAATACAAGATACAGGGAAAATAATTGAGGCAATATACATAAAAAATAAGATTACAATTAAACGAGCAAAGATACCTGTAGATAAGCAAATTTATGAATCAGAGGATGATTTAAGTAAGTATTTATTATTTGGTACAACAGAAGATCAAGCTAAGTATACAATTAAAGATGGAGATACTATTAGTGATGTAGCATTTAATAATAAAATTTCAGTAGAAGAGTTTTTAATAGCTAATCCTGATTTACAAGATGAAAACAGCTTATTATCACCGGGTCAAGTTGTAACTTTGGGTATTTTAAAACCACAATTTAGTTTAGTAGAAGAAGATCATGTGGTAAAAAGAGAGCAAAAGAAGTATAACACTGAAACAAGATATGACAATAATCAATTAGTGGGATATGAAAAAGTACTTCAAAAAGGAGTAGCTGGAGAAAATAAAGTTACTCAGAAAGTTCAAAAAATCAATGGAGAAACAGTAAATGCAGTTACTACTTCGACAGAAATAATAAAGGATCCAATTAATGAAATTATTATTAAAGGTGGTAAAAAATCATATTATTCAGAATATTATGGTGGAGGATATGGTACTGTAGTTGCAACAAGAGGTCAATGGGGATGGCCAGCATCTTGCTCAAGTGTTTCAAGTCCATTTGGTTGGCGTTGGGGATCATTCCATGATGGTACTGATATTAATGGTTGTGGATATGGATCAAATATATTTGCAGCTCAATCAGGAACAGTAGTTCAATCAAGTTATAAATATGATAATGGACAATTCATCACTATTGATCATCATAATGGATACTATTCTATGTATGCACATTTATGTAATGGTTGTCGCTATGTAAAAGCTGGTGACTATGTAGAAAAAGGACAAGTTATAGGTGGAATGGGACAAACTGGTTTTGCAACAGGAGTACATTTACACTTTGCTATTTGGAAAGGTTATCCATATCGTGGAGGCGTAGCACTAAATGCTATGAGTTTCTATTAAAATGAAGTTTAAAATTATCGCAAGTGGATCAAAAGGAAATTGCACAATAGTGCTATGTGATAATACTAATTTAATAATTGATATGGGAATTTCTTACTTAACTTTAAAAAGAAGTTTAGAAGAGAATTCCCTTTCTTTTACTAATTTTTCAGGGATTCTCATAACACATTGTCATAATGACCACATAAAAGGATTAGGAGCTCTTTTAAAGCATACTAAATTAAATGTTTATATCCCCAAAGAAATGTATGAAAGCCTTAAAGAATATGTTGAATTAGATAGATGTATTTTTATTGAAGATAACTTTATGATTAATGATATTAATATAGAGTTAATTCATACTTCACATGATGTTCCTTATTCAGTAGGTTATATCATAAATTATTTAAATAAGAGCTTAGTTTATGTGACTGATACCGGTTATATAAATAGAAAGTATTTAAATAAAATGATAGATAAAAATGCTTATATAATAGAAAGTAACCATGATGAAATAATGTTAATGGATGGTCCATATCCTAGATTCTTAAAAGAAAGAGTAATTAGTGATCAAGGGCATCTATCTAATAAAACAACAGCTAAGTATTTAAAAAAAGTAATTGGTAAAAATACCAAACTAGTAGTTTTAGCACATCTAAGTGAAAAGAATAATACTCCAGAAAAAGCTTTAGAAGCAATGCAAGAAGTAGAAATAGATAAATCAGTAGATATAATGATTGCTAAGCAATATGAAGAATCCACAATAATAGAGGTGTAGTATGAAAAAAATAACAATTGATGATTTACCAGAGAATAGTTTTTTTCATTTTACACATATAAGTAATATAGAAGATATCAAGGAAAAAGGTTTAAAATCAACCGTTGGAGAGAATTCTGCAGGAATAGAAAATACACCTAAAGTATTCTTTAGTGTTGGTGAAATAGGAATTCTTGAAATAATGGAAGTATGGTTAAGAATTCTAATCAATAAAATATATGGATCTAAAGACATCTTAAACCTTTATAATTATGAAAGATATGAAGAAAAACAGGAAAGATTAATTACTTGGGCAGATGAATTTATATCTCAGAAATATTTAGATGATTCTATTAGAAAAGGTCTATTATTTGAATACTTCTATAACTATTTAAAAGAAAGAATTTATCTAGTATTAGATATTGAAGAGGGAAAAGATTATTTGATAGATGATTTAGATGAACATAAAGCTAAATTGAATAATGAGCAAGATTCTCTTGAATATCTAATTGCCAAAGAACAATATGGACCATTTAGTGATTTTAATACTAATCAAGTAGACAATTGGAATATGCATACAAAAACTAATACTTCTATTAGTAGAGATAAAATAAAACAAGTAACTACTAATATTGGAGAAGAAGATGTTTTATCAATAGTTCTTGAAGTATATGCCAAGAATAAATGGGAAATAGAGTATAGGTTACTATTAGATGATTTTATAGAATATGCTAAAAATAAAGAATTAATAAAAGAAGGTCGAGAATATGATCAAAATAATAACAGTAGGATTTATAAAAGAAAAGTACTTACAAGAAGCGATAAAAGAATATAAAAAAAGAATTTCTAAGTATACAAACTTGGAAATTATTGAAATAAAAGATGAAGGCTTAGTTGAGAAAACAAAAGCTATTTCCCTAGAAGCTTCTAAAATAGAGAAGTATCTTAATGAAAAAGATTATGTAATTACTTTAGAGATTGAAGGTGAAGAGTATTCATCTCCTGAATTTGCTGAAAAAATAAGAAAAGTTTTAATTGAGAATAGTAATATAACTTTTGTTATAGGAGGATGCTACGGCTTAGCTGGTAGTATTAAGAATAAAGCTAATATGCATTTATCTTTCTCAAAGATGACTTTTCCTCATCAGCTGTTTAGAGTAATTCTTTTAGAACAAATATATAGAGCTTATAAAATTAATAATAATGAAAGTTATCATAAGTAGGTGAAATATGAAAAATATAATATTTGATTTTGGTAATGTATTAATGACTTTTAATGCTAAGGAAATAACCAAGAAATTTACTTCATCAGAAGAAGAGCAAGATTTCATAGTGAATAATGTTGTAAATTCTCCAGAATGGGGAGGATTGGGACTTATTGATACTGGTTATCTTTCTAGAAAAGAAATTATTGATATTATAAATGATCGAAGTAATAATAAATATAAAGACTTAGTAATAGATTTTATGAATAATTTTGATAAATATAGGCATATTCAACAAGAAGTAATAGAAATAATTAAAGATTTAAAAAAGCAAGGATACAAAGTATATTTATTATCTAATACTAATGAATATAGTTATGAAAAAGTTATAAAAGATATAGAATACTTATTTGACGGAGTAGTGTTGTCATATAAAATACACATGATTAAACCTTATGAAGGCATATATAAGTACTTAATTGATAAATATAGTATTAATCCAGAAGAGAGTTTATTTATAGATGATAGAGAGGATAATATTAAAACAGCTAATTTGCTTGGAATTAAAGGAAGAGCAGTTAAACCTGATGATGTAGAAGACATAAAACTAGTATTAAAAGAATATGAAATAGGTGACTAATATGATAGGAAATGATTGGGATATTCTTTTACAAGATGAATATCAGAAGGAATACTTTAAAAAACTATTAGATTTTGTAAAAAAAGAGTATCAAACAAAAACAATTTATCCTAAACAAAATGAAGTATTTAATGCTTTTAGATATACTTCATTTGATAATGTAAAAGTAGTAATCTTAGGACAAGATCCATATCATGGGCCTAATCAAGCTGAAGGATTATCTTTTTCTGTAAGTAATGAGGTTTTAAAACCACCATCTCTACAGAATATCTTTAAAGAATTAGAAAGTGATTTAGGAATACCTTTTCCTAAGTCTAATTCTCTAAAACCTTGGGCTAAACAAGGTGTATTATTATTAAACGCAGTTTTAACAGTAGAAGAACACAAGCCTACATCTCATAAAGATAAAGGTTGGGAGACCTTTACTGATGATATTATAAAGATACTAAATAATAAACAAGAACCAGTAGTATTCATATTATGGGGAGCTTATGCAAGAAATAAAAAAAGTCTAATTACTAATTCTAGGCATTTAATTATTGAATCAGCTCATCCATCTCCATTTTCAGCTAGAAATGGGTTCTTTGGAAGTAAACCATTTTCTAGAACCAATAAGTTCTTACGAGAAAATAATTTAAAAGAAATAGATTGGAGAGTGGAATAGTGAAAAAGATACTAAAAAAGTTTCCAGATTATTATTTAACTTTTTGTGTATATGCTTTAATAGGTTGGTTATATGAAGTGTTTTGGATGTGGTTTGTAGTACCACCATTTCATTTCATAAATAGAGGTGTTTTATTTGGACCTTTTCTTCCTATTTATGGGTTTGGAATGCTAATATTGTTATTTATGTTAGATAAATTCATGAACAAAAAGCATAAAATAAGTAATAACTTATATTTAATAATTTCTATTTTAACAATAATAACATTTATATATATAACAATAATAGAGTATACTACTCCAAAAATTTTTCATATAAGTGAGTTTATGAGTAAATATGGAATAGGATTAATTATTGTAAACTTAGTATCTCTAGGACTTGGATTCTTAATATTAAATAAGACTAAGTCAAAAAAGATTAAAAATTTAGATGTCACAATAATTTTAGTGTTTTTACTGATTTGGATTATCACTACTGTGATTGAGTATGCTTCTCATTTTATGACTGATAAGTTATTCCATACAATGTTATGGGATTATTCAAAAGATTTTTTAAATATTAATAAACGCGTTAACTGGGATGCATCTAGAAATTTTGCAATAGGTGGAACGTTATTACTATACTTAGTTCAACCACAAATAGATAAATTCTTAAAAAAGCTTCCAAGCAATAGAAAGATATACATTACATTAATAATTGGAATACCAATGTTAATAGACTTAATAGTTAATGTAATCTCAAAATATGTGGTGGTATTATGAAAAAAATAAAAATACTTGGATTAGCATTTATATTATTAGACATTGTTCTTGTAGTAATTCAAACTTTTATGGAAATGCAATTTTCATTAATGGCAAGTATAATACTAGCTAGTTTATTTATAATTGGAGTATTTATGATTGAATTTCCATCATTAAATTTTAAAGAAAACAGGAAAAGATCAATAATAGCAATATTATTAGAACTCCCATTATTAGTATCAATAACAATATGTATATTTTTTGGAATTATAGGCATGTATTTTTGGGGGATGGCTTATGGTATTAGTAGTTTTCTCCTAATTACTCTTTCTTATGGAGTGGAATTTTATCCGATTACTATAATATTTGTTATTGGTTTTATTGCTAGTATAATAATGCTTATAAGAATGAGAAAAAAATAAAAATATCCACAATTTTTGTGGATATTTTATTTTGTTTGTGATTGAACAGCTGTTATAGCAACTACACCAACTATGTCTTCAGAACTACATCCTCTAGATAGATCATTTACTGGAGAAGCAATTCCTTGGGTTATTGGACCATAGGCTTCAGCTTTAGCTAATCTTTGAACTAATTTATAACCAATATTACCAGCATCTAAATCTGGGAAAATAAGAACATTAGCATGCCCAGCAATTTCACTATCTGGAGCTTTACTTTTAGCAACTTCAGGAACAATAGCAGCATCTAATTGTAATTCTCCATCAATCTTATATTGTGAAAATTTTTCTTTAGCAATTCTAGTTGCTTCAACAACTTTATCAACATCGGCATGACTAGCACTGCCTTTAGTTGAATGAGAAAGCATAGCTACAATAGGCTCTTTTTCTACTAGTAATTTAAAACTTTCGGCACTACTAGCTGCAATAGAAGCAAGCTTTTCGCTATCTGGATTTTGCTCTAGTCCACTATCAGCAAAGATAAAAGTGCCATTAGAACCATATTCACAATTAGGAACAACCATTAAGAAGAAAGCAGATACTAATTCTACTCCAGGAGCAGTTTTAATAATTTGTAATGCAGGTCTAAGAGTATTAGAAGTTGAATGACAAGCTCCAGATACAACTCCATCAGCTTTACCATCTTTTACTAGCATACAAGCAAAATACATATAGTCCTCTAGTAGTAGTTTTTTAGCTTCTTCATAAGTCATACCTTTTTCTTTACGAAGTTCAAATAATTTTTTAGTAAGATCTTCAGTTAATTCTGAAGTATTAGGATCAACAATAGTAGCTTTCTCTAGATCAAATCCTTTATTTTTAATATCATCAGAACCAATAATAATTAAATTAGCAATTCCTTCTTGTAAAACAATTTCTGCAGCTTTTAAAACTCTTTCATCCATTGATTCAGGAAGAATAATAGTTTTTATATTACTTTTAGCTCTTTCTTTAACAGATTCAATAAAATTCATAGTCTCATCTCTTTCTATTTTTGATTCAAAATTTCAAAAATTTCTCTTTTCTCATTATTATAAAATTCTAATTTTTTATACCTTCTAACTAAAGCAATTAAGTTACAAGGAAAAGATACAACTAATTGATTAAATTCAACTACTGAATCATTATAATACTTAATAGCTCCTACAATATTTTCTTCATTATCATTTAACTCTTCTAATATTTTAACTAAAGAATCACTTTTTAATAGTTTTTCATTTTCATCAAGAGTTTTAAATAATTCATTATAATTACTTTTTAAAAGATTATGCTTTTCAAAATTATTAAGGTCATTATTGTATTTATCTAATTCTCCTAAAAATTCTTTTATTTTCAACTCTTTTTTTACAATAGGTACAGTTCTTGTAAGTAATTCTTTCTTTTTTTCTAAATAAATATCTATATCTTCTTCAGCTTTATCTATCTTTATAATAGTTAATTGAAACTTATTATTAATAATAACAATAATAAAGGCTAATAAAGAAATAATAACAAATATAAGTAAAATGGTTTCCATACAATACCTCCATACTATCTAAATTATATCAAACTAACTTATATTATACAATAAAAAGAGTCTTAAGACTCTTTACTTTTAGCATTTATTTCATCAAATGTAGGATCAGTATCTTGAGGTTCTGTTCCTTTTAAAAAATATATTAATTTTGTATTTTTATTTTTATCTAAAGAAACTTTTCCTGTAATAGGTTCTACTAATAATCCAACAACATTAGAAGGCTTTTTATACCAGGTATTTTCTTTATCTTTTTCAAGCTCTTCTACTGTTTTAGACCATATGTTTTGAGCATACTTATAGTCTGATTTAACCAATTCATTATTATTATCATATCCAACCCAAACAGAGCAAACTAAATCTTTGTTAAAACCAATATTCCAATTATCACCACTAGTTGTTCCACTTTTTAAAGCATATTTATGATTTAATTTGCCTGATAAACTAATTGCAGTAGGATAATTATAATCAATATATAAAGGATCATAAGTAGCCGTTAAGATGTTGTTTAAAATAAAGACTAAACTAGGATTTAAAACTAATTCCTTTTCTTCAGAATATTTATATAACGTATTACCATTACCATCAACTACCTTTGTTATAAAATGTGGTTTGATTTTATAACCAGTATTAGCAAAAGCTGCATAGCCAGCGGTCATATTAATAATATTTATTTCATTAGTACCTAGAGGAAGAGAAGCTACGCTATCTAGTTTTTCTTTAATTCCGACTCTCTTAGCTACATTAATTAAAGAATCATAACCTAAAAACATATGTGTTTTTACTGCATAAATATTCTCGCTATAAGCGATTGCTGTAGCCATAGATATTGGTTTATTTCCATATTTTTCATTATAGTTTTTAGGAGTATATACTTTATTGTTTTCCAATGGAAAAGAGGTTGGTTCACTAGTAAATTGTGAGCTAGCAGTAAAACCATTCTCTAAGGCTGCATAGTATAAATAAGGTTTCATAGTTGAGCCAACTTGTCTCTTTGAGTCAGTAGCTCTATTAAAAGTAGATTTATTATAATCCCTACCTCCAATTAGAGCAATAATTCCTCCGGTATTGGGATTCATAATTACACTAGCAACTTCTAAAGTAGATTCACTTGGAAAAGACTCTTTAATATTTTTTTCTAGGATACTTTGAGCATTATAATCTAAAGTAGTATAAATCTTTAAACCATTGATTTTACTATAATTACTTGGAACAGTAGAAATACTTTTAAGTTCATCTAATACAGCATCTTGATAATAATTAATGCTCGATAAGACATCTTCATTTTCTTTACCAACTAGTTTTATTTCTTCGTCATAAGCTTTGTCCTTATCTTCTTCAGTAATAATATTGTTTTTTACTAAATTATTAAGTATTAATAATTGCCTTTTTTTACAAGTATCATAGTCAATAAAAGGTGAATAATTACTAGGTGCTTTAGGTATAGATGCTAAGATAGTAGCTTCAGCTAAGTCTAATTCTTTTGCAGACTTACCAAAATAGTACTTACTGGCATTCTCAACTCCGTATTTTCCATGACCATAATTAATTGTATTAAGATATCCCTCTAAAATTTCATCTTTACTATAATTAGCTTCTATACGCATTGTATACCACATTTCATCCCATTTTCTTTTCCAAGTTTTATCAAAATCTAAAAAAAGATTCTTTGCATATTGTTGAGTTATAGTAGAAGCCCCTTGTTTATTATTCTTATTAATAATATTAGTATATAAAGCTTTTCCAATTCTTAGAAAATCAAATCCAAAATGTCGATAGAAATTTTTATCTTCTGTAT
>JAEEGL011332699.1_pt1 | contig 11932 bp, 8 predicted proteins | sample 9134231 | NCBI WGS metagenome assembly JAEEGL01 (sample SAMN16246548, study PRJNA631951) | gut metagenome | biome: gut microbiome; feature: rumen; material: fiber-attached | host: Bos | place: Iran: Karaj | collected 2018-10 | reverse complement strand
GCGTTTGAGCCACGCGTAACGCAGCTCTATATATTCCTCGGGGCGCATGGAGCGCCGCGTTACTTTGATATGCGCCATATGCGCGCCTCCTTATTTGTCTCTGAAATACGGGCGCTTCTTCTCCGCCGCGATCTTCACGGTTTTGCCGAGGTCCCGCAGGATTTTCTCTTCGCACCAATCCATGCACAGCTCCGCCTTTGCGCAGAACGAGCACTCGCCGCGCAGGCGCAGACGCAGTACGCCGCCGCCGCAGGAAACGAACTCGACCTCGCCGCCGTCGCCGCGCAGCAGCGGGCGCAGCACCGTATTCACATACTCTTCCATTTGCATCACCGGGTTAATCATACCATACGGGCGGGCAAAAAGCAACAGGGGGAAAACGCTAAAATAGTATGCGCAAACGGATTGACGAACCGGATGGAACGTGTTATAATAAGTCAAATGAACCTTTAGGAGGAACTTATGAGCCTGTTTTATGTAAAAGACGGGGAACCCTTTATTCCCGAAGCCATCAACCCGGAGCTTGTGAAGCTGGCGAAGGCGATCATCAAAACCTGCCGCCTCACCTTTAAGTACCAGATGAAAACCACTTCGCTGCAAAACGCGATCGGCGCGGGCAAGCCGGACCAGATGCTTGATTTGCTGCAGAAATGCCTTGAAAAGAACCGCAAGCTGTACGAATCGGATATGGCGCTCAGCGGCGTGAAGATCGCCGCCGTGGACGACGCCTTCTTCGCCGATAAGGACGCGTCGTTTTTTAAGAACCAGCTGCATGTTTTAACCGATTTTGCATATATTAACACTGTGATCGAGGCAAAAATGTTCCCGCTGATGTCCGGCGCGTGCGAAAAAACGCTGGGCAAAAAAATAAACACGCTGCTGTTCTTCACCAACCAGACCGAAATTCTGGACGTGACGGACGAGGATGCGGATGAGGACGGTGAGGACGCATGAGGACGCTGCCCGGCACCGCCATAGAGATTGAGGACGGCCGTCTGCCGTTCGGCTTCGCGAATCTTGCCCCGCTGTTTTCCGTAACGGGCGGCCTTACGCTTTCGCAGATCTGCGAGATCGCCGGGACGGAGCTCACCACCGTGCAGAACTGGATCAAGCGCGGCTGGGTGGCGCACCCCGAAAACAAACGTTACCGCGAAAACCATCTGGCGCGCATCATCATCCTCAACATGCTGCGCTCCGCCTTCCAGCTGGAAAAGATCGCCGTGATTCTGCGGTTCATCAACGGCAGCGCGGACGACCGCGGCGACGACATCATCCCCGACGGCGCTCTGTACACCGACCTGTGCGTGATCATCGACCGGGTGCTCAGCGAAAACGTCACCGACGTGCCCGGCATCCGCGCGGTGATCGGCGAGTGCATCGCCCAGTACATGGAGCCCTTCGAGGGCGCAAAGGAGAAACTGGTAAGCGCCCTTACGGTGATGACGCTGGCGTACCTCGCCTCCGAACTGAAGCAGCGGGCGGAGGACATTTACGCGGCGGATATCGAGTGATCCCCCGGCGGCGGACGCTTTTTGAGCGTTTGCCGTATTTATTTTTTATTACCTATTGAAAAAGGGCAGATTATAGTGTAAAATATACAAACGAAGGCTTCAAAAAACGGCATTTTTCAATTTTTTTTGGAGGATTTATATGAAAAAACCCCTTTCGAAAGCACAAGCAAAAAACCTGCTCGATCAAAAGCTGCTGCACTATTTCGGTGTGACTGCGCAAACCGCGACGTACGATCATTTTTACCGTGCGATCGCGCTGATCTTAAAAGATATGCTTTCCTCCGCGCGCGCCGAGTTCAACACGAAGGCGGACGCGCAGGGCTGCAAGCGGATCTATTACCTCTCCATGGAGTTCTTGATGGGCCGCTCTCTGAAAAACAATTTATACAACCTGAACCTCACCGACGTATTCGAAAGCGTGCTGAAGGATTACGGCGTAAGCCTTGACCGTCTGTACGAGTGCGAGCCGGACGCCGGGCTCGGCAACGGCGGCCTCGGCCGTCTTGCCGCCTGCTATCTCGATGCGCTCGCCAACGGCGGCTACCCCGCCAGAGGCTATTCCATTTTATACGAATACGGCATTTTCAAGCAGAAGCTGGTGGACGGCTGGCAGTACGAGCTGCCGGATTCGTGGCTGCCCGGCGGCGACGTATGGCTTACCCGGCGCGAGGAGAGCGCCGTGAAGGTGCTGTTTGAGGGCCGCGTGGAAGACAGCTGGGATAACGCCCACCATCAGGTGGAGATCAGGGACGCCACCGAGATCATCGCCGTGCCCAGCGATATGTTCGTTGCCGGCAAGGACGGCAAGGGGGTAAGCGTGCTGCGCCTTTGGAGCGCGGAGGCGCCCGGGCTGGACGTAGGCCTGTTCAATGAGGGCCACTATATGAAGGCCATGGAGCGCGAGGCGATGGCAAAAACGATCTCCAAGGTGCTCTACCCCTCCGATAACCACTACGAGGGCAAGTCGCTGCGGCTGAAGCAGCAGTACTTTCTGGTTTCCGCCAGCGTGCAGGATATCATCCGCAACCATCTGCATCACGGCGGCACCATTGAATCCATCTCGCAGAAGATCGCCATCCACATCAACGATACGCACCCCACGCTGGTGATCCCGGAGCTGATGCGCATACTGCTGGACGAGTGCGGCTACGGCTGGGACGACGCATGGAACGTGGTGACCAGCACGGTGGCGTACACCAACCACACCGTTATGGCCGAGGCGCTCGAAAAATGGCCCGAGGGGCTCATCAAACAGATCATCCCGCGCATTTACCAGATCATAAAAGAGATCGACAACCGTCTGCGCTCCTACGTATGGGAGAGCACGCACGACGCGGGCTACGTGGAGCGCACCGCCGTGATCTCGGCGGGCGTGGTGAAGATGGCGAACCTCTGCGTTGCCGCCTGCCACAGCGTGAACGGCGTTTCGGCGCTGCATTCGCAGATTCTGAAGGACAGCGTGTTCAACGACTTTTACCGTCTTACGCCGGATAAGTTCACCAACGTTACCAACGGCATCGCGCACCGCCGCTGGCTGTGCCAGGCCAACCCCGCTCTTACCGCCTTTTTGACCGCGAAGATCGGCGGCGGCTTCGTTTACGACGGCGCGGAGCTGAAAAAGTTTGCGGCCTTCGCGGACGACGCGGGCGTGCTGCAGGAGCTGGAAAAGATCAAACGCGGCAACAAAGCGGCGTTTGCAAAATACATTAAGGAAGTTACCGGCGAAACGCTCGATCCCGATTCGCTGTTCGATATTCAGGTGAAGCGCCTGCACGAGTACAAGCGGCAGGAGCTGAACGCGCTGAGCATCCTCGCGAACTATATCAGGATCAAAAACGACCCGAACGGCAATTGGGTGCCTCACACCTATATTTTCGGCGCGAAGGCTGCCCCCAGCTACGTGATGGCGAAAAAGATCATCTCGTTCATCTGCGCGCTTTCCAAAACCATAAACAGCGATCCCGACGTAAACAAATACCTGAAGGTCCTGTTTTTGGAGGATTACAACGTCACGCTTGCCGAACGCCTGATGCCCGCCGCCGATATCAGCGAGCAGATCTCCCTTGCGGGGACCGAGGCCAGCGGCACCGGCAATATGAAGCTGATGATCAACGGCGCGGTGACCCTCGGTACGATGGACGGCGCCAACATCGAGATCTTTGAAAACGTGGGCGAGGATAACATCATTATTTTCGGCATGACCACGCCCGAGGTAAACCAGCTGAAGTATTCCGGCTACGACCCGATGAGCTTCTACCGCAACTGCCCCGAGCTGAACGCAACGCTCGATTACCTGAACAGCCATCAGTTCGACGGCAAGAGCTTCCCGGAGATCGGCGAGACCATCAAATACCACGATCCTTATATGGTGCTGGCGGATTTCGCGGATTACCGGCTGGCGCAGGCGAAGGCCGAACGGCTCTTTACACAAAAAGACGTTTTCAACCGGATGTCGCTTATGAATATCGCGGGCGCCGGCTTCTTTGCGGCGGACCGCTCCATCGAAGAATACGCCGCAAAGATATGGCACGCCAAAGGAATTAAAAAATGATCCCCTTTGACGCGCAGAAAGACTACTACAAATCCATACGGGGCGCGATTGCCGCAGGATCTGTCCTGCGGCTCCGCGTTTTGTTGCCGCGCTCGTTCGGCGTAAGCTACTGCACGCTGCTGCTTACCAAAGACGGCGCGGAGACGCGCTATCTCCCACTGACGTGGGAGCAGACCGACGGCGTGGAGGAGTGGTGGCACATCGACCTCTCCCTAACCGAAGCGGGGCTGTACTTTTACCGCTTTGAGTACGTCACCGGCTGGGGCACCAGCGTGCTGCGCAGGCACGCGCAGGACGACACCGGCGGTATCGACGGCGAGGGCGACTGGCAGCTGACGGTCTACCCGCCGCATTTCCATACGCCGGACCGCTTTAAGGGCGGCATTTTCTATCAGATCTTCCCGGACCGCTTTTACGATTCCGGCACGCCGAAGCAGAACGTCCCGCGCGACCGGATAATGCACGAAAACAAAAACGATATCCCCGTTTTTCTGCCGGACAGGACCGGCGAGATCCGCAACAACGATTACTACGGCGGCGATCTTGAAGGCGTCATCCGGAAGCTGGACCGCATACAGAGCCTCGGCGCGGATATCCTCTACCTGAACCCGATCTGCGAGGCGCACTCCAACCACCGCTACAACACGGCGGATTACAAAAAGGTTGACCCGCTGCTGGGCACGAACGAGGACTTTAAACGGCTGTGCGACGAGGCGCACAAGCGCGGCATAAAGGTGATCATCGACGGCGTTTTCAGCCACACCGGGGACGACAGCGTCTATTTCAACAAATACGGCCGCTACCCCTCCCTCGGCGCGTACCAGAGCAACCGCTCCCCGTATTACAGCTGGTATTTTTTCGGCGATATGAAGGACGATTACCGCTGCTGGTGGAACATAGAAACGCTGCCCGAGGTCAACGAGGACGACCCAGGCTATACCGCGTTCATCACCGGCGACGGCGGCGTGCTGGACCTCTGGCTGTCCCTCGGCGCGGACGGCGTACGGCTGGACGTTGCCGACGAACTGCCGGACGCGTTTTTGGACCGCGTGCGCGCGTGCGTAAAAAAGCACGGCGAGGATAAGCTTGTGCTCGGCGAGGTATGGGAGGACGCGAGCAACAAGATCAGCCACGGCGGGCGCAGGCGCTACTTTGACGGCAGGCAGCTCGACGGCGTTATGAACTACCCCTTCCGCACCGCGATCATCGATTTTCTGCTGACCGCGAACGCCGAAGCCTTTATGCGCGAGGTGATGCGCATTGTGGACGATTACCCGCCGCAGGCGATGCACGTTTGCATGAACGTTTTGGGCACGCACGATACCGAGCGCATCCTCACCGCCCTCTCCGGCGTGGACCTGACCAATAAAAGCCGTTCGGCACAGGCGAAGCTGAAGCTGAGCGGCGCGCAGTTTTCCAAAGCGAAGCGGCTGTTGAAGATGGCGCTTGCCGTCAACTACGCGCTGCCGGGCATTCCCTGCGTATATTACGGCGACGAGGCCGGTATGACCGGCGGCAAGGACCCGTTCAACCGCGCCTTTTACCCCTGGGGACGCGAGGATACCGAGTTGCTCGATTACTATTGCAGACTCGGCGAGATCCGCCGCGGCGCGGAGGTGCTGCGCGAGGGCGGCATGTATCCCCTCTCCGCCGAACAGGGCTGCATCGCGTTTTTGCGCTACCGGCCCGGTATGAGGCGCCTTTGCGTGATCGCCAACCGCAACGACGCGCGCATCCTGTATAACCTCAACGACGATATGCGCGGTATGACGCCCCTCATCGGCGGCGAAAAAGACAGCGGCGCGGTATGGATCGACGGCTGCACCGCGGCTGTGCTGGCGGATGTGGAATAACCGGGCGATCCCGTGTTTTATGCCGGATACCCCTTGATGCATAATGAATGCGTTTGACTTGACCGGCGGCAATAAAAATATCTGATCCCAAACCGATATCGGCTTGGGATCTTTTAATATAATCAAAAGCGAAGCTTTTCCGTAACCTATCGAAGAGCGAAAGATATCACCCGCGGCAGCGGATATCATTTTTGCGAAGCAAAACCATAACATTATCGCGCACGCGAAAATATATAACTGCGTAAGCGCCCCCGCGCTTATGCCCTTCGGGGCGTCGGGACGCCGCCCCCTACAGGGTATTCCCGTGAGCGAATGCGAGCACCTTGCCCCTCGCAAACATTGTCGCCCCGCTCGCTTGGGGCGCGTCGCGGCGCTCTGTGTTTGCTCACTCACTCGCCTTCGCTGCATCCGCCACCGGCGGCGCTCGGCTCGTTCCCCCGCGAGCGAATGCGGGCCCCTCACCTGCGGATAAAAAAAAGGAAAAGGAGTTGTTCAAAGAACAACTCCAAAACCCTTAATTAAAATTGCAAAAAACTAAAAGTTTTAACGCAAGACTTTTAATTAATTATTTTCTTTTCTTGGAGATGATGAACGCAGCACCAGCAAGAACGGCTACAGCACCAGCAGCATAGAGAGCCATGTTGTCGCCGGTGGGCTTGTCGTCACCCGTGGGGGGATTGACAGGCTTGGACTCTTCTTCTTTGTCGTCGCTGGGTTTTTCGGGCTCAACGGGGGTAACGTCAGCGCCGTCCTTCAGCTTGATGGTTTCCTCAGCGCCCTGAACGCCGTCAAGACCCTTGGAGTTCTTGATAGCAACGGTCAGCTTGGTGTTGAGAGCGTCCGCATCCTTAATTTTGAAGGTAAGGGTAGCAGCGTGGAAATGAGTCGCGTTAACGGTGACTTCTTCCTCCTCAGTCCAAGTAGCGGCATCGTACAGGTTCTCTTTGAAGTAACCGGCATATTCGATGGAACCGCCGAGATCGTTATTCTCGGAGCTGAAAGCGTTACCGGTGGCAACGGTCGTAGAAGCGTCCGCGCCGGGCTTGCACTTGGAGAACTCAAGAACAGCGGTATCGTAAGCGATCGTGGTGCCGAAGCTCTGAAGACCGACAGCGTCGTTAATGTAAACATTAACAGTCAGCTTATCGCCGTCAACCTTGGCGTCACCAACAGTGATGGTGGGGGTACCGGCAGCGAACGCCATAACACTCAGGGCGGCGATCATGGCAAGAACCATAGCAGCTGCGAGTACCTTTTTTGCAATTTTCATTTTTAGGACCTTCCTTTTTTGAATTTTTATATTAAGCCTTTGGCCAATATACAGGAAAAACGCATATAGCGGAGCATGACTACCAAGATAATCACGTTTCATATTATACAAGATAGATATACATAAGTCAATACTTTTTTCAGAAAAAATAATTCCAAAATTGACAATTTTGTAACCATATTGTATAATCGGTATGTAAACGGAAACCGGCCCGGCGGAACAGCCGCTCCTTCCCCGTTTTGATTGATAATATAATATCATATTTTTTAATGGATTTCAAGCGTTACGTTTGTTAAATACTCCCCTGATATCCGCTTGTTTTTGTATAATTTAAACAACAGGAGGTTCACTCTTATGCCAAACGACTTTTCCGGCATCGCCGCCGAATGCAAAAACTGCCGTGCCTGCCCGCTGTGCGAAACCAGAAACAACGTTGTGTTCGGCGTGGGCAACCCGGACGCCGAGATCCTTTTTGTGGGCGAGGCGCCCGGCGAAAACGAGGACCTGCAGGGCGAGCCCTTCGTGGGCCGCGGCGGGCAGCTGCTGGATTTATACCTTAACGGCATCGGCCTGGACCGCAAGGAAAATATATATATAACCAATATATTAAAGTGCCGCCCGCCGCACAACCGCGATCCGAAGCCGGAAGAGGCGGAGCAGTGCCTTCCCTACCTGCGCCGGACCGTGAAGGAGATGCGGCCGAAGATCATTGTGTGCGTGGGCAGGATCGCCGCGCAGATCATTATTTCCAAGGATTTCCGCGTGACGCAGGAGCACGGCATGTTTTTCAAACGCGGGGATATGCTTCTGATGGGCACGTTCCACCCCGCCGCCCTGCTGCGCGACCCGCGCAGAAAAGGCGACTGCTTTGAGGACTTTTTAAAGCTGCAGGACAAGATCAGAGAACTCGGGATAAAGATTTGAGATTTGAGATTTGAGATTTGAGATTTGAGAAATGAGAAATGAGGAATGAGGAATGAGGAAATCCGATCTCCGATCTCCAATCTCCAATCTCCGCTCTCAATTCTCTGATCCATTCCTTCAACCGGCAGCCGGCAACATAAAAAACCACCGTTTTCACGGTGGCTTTTTATGTTGTTTATGATGTTACCACTGGAAGTTGGTGAAGGTGATCTTATCCAGTCTTTCAACGATGCCGTCGCCGCGCTTGAAGCCGGAGGAGGAGATATCGATCAGGTTCACTTTGCCGTCCACGGCAAATCTGTAAGTAAGGCTGAGGGCGATGGATTCCGCTCTGCCGCTCTCGGCGTCCACAACGAACGTTACGGTGGGCGCTACGTAGGTGAGCGCGTACTTGCGCAGGCAGTTCATGGTGCGGCTGTCGTCGTCCGGAACAAGGTTGTTGAACCAGCTGTAGGCAGAGAAGCCGTTGTAGAATACCTGGCCGTTCGTTACGGGCATGATTTTGCCGATGAAGTTCTTGGAGGGCGTATATTCGGGAGAATCCACGGTGATGTAAGCGTCCTCAACGTCCTCGAATACGATGGTGATGTAGTACTTGCCGTCCTTTACGATGCTGCTGGTGCTCTTGACGTTGGCGGTGGAGATCAGCGAGGGCATGATCAGGTTTTCGCGGGCAAGAGCGGTATCGTTGACGTAAACGTTCTTGCTGTTTACGCCGCCGAGCTTCGCAACGTTGGTCAGCTTGGATTTATGGGCGATGTTGACGTCGGCCTTGGTGATGGAGCTGGTGCAGGTCTTGGTGTAGCCAACGTTTTCTACGATCGCCTTCTTCACGGCATCGGTATAAGCCATAAGCAGCTCGGTTTCGGTCTTGGGCATGTAAAGGAGCTGTTCGGGCGTTACTTCCTCAAGCTCTACGGCCATTCTGAGGATGAAGCGCGCGTCGGCGGAGGTAACGGAACCGTCGCCGTCCACGTCGGCGGCAGACTTCAGGATATCGTCGGCGTCGTCCAGACGAACGGCGATGCGCAGCGCCAGACGGGCGTCCGCGGCGGTCACGGCGCCGTCGCAGTCAAGATCGGCGGCCGCGGGCATCTCGGTTACCACGTAACCGGCAGCCTTCAGGGCTTCCATGGCGGGCGTGTTGTTGTAAGCGAAAATTCTGGGGGAATAGGTGGTGCCGTCCTCAAACGTGGCAAGCGTAAAGCTGTTGTCGCCGAACTGGGTGGCGGAGGCGGGCACTACGATGGAGGAGATCACAAAGGTGTAGCCGTCTCTCTCGTTGTAGGTGTAGCAGCCGTCGAACGCGTCGTCCGCGATCTCTCTTACGGTGTTGGGGATCTTCACGAAGGAAATGTCGGTGCCCTTGTATTTTACAAGGATATCGCCCACGATGAAGAACTCGCCCTCGTAATCGTTATAATAAGGCGTGTTCAGGAAGGCCTCGTCGCCGACCTCGGTGATCTTGCCGTCCTTGGCGAAATCAACTTCTTCCAGCGCGGTGCAGTTCGCGAACGCGTTGTTGCCGATCCTGGTAACGTAGCTGGAGATGTTGATCTTCTGCAGGGTCTTGTTGCCCTCGAAGGCGTAAGCGCCGATGGAGGTGATGTTGAGCGGGATGGTCTCTTCCGCGTCCGCGCCCTTATAGGCGATCAGGTTGGTGCCGACGGTGATGAAATCCACGGTGTAGGCCTTGAACCACGCGGTATCGTTGAGGGCGTTCTTCTCGGTATCGAAAACAACGTCTTCGTTGGTGTTCAGCGTTTCGAGCGCTTCGCAGCCCGCAAACGCGGATTCGCCGAGGTAGGCGTTGCCGCCGAAGGTAACGGTCGTGAGCGCGGCGCAGTCGGCAAACGCTTCGGCGCCCAGCTTTACGTCGCCCTTGAATTCCACTTCGGTAAGGTTGGGCAGCGCGGCGAAAGCTCTCTCGCCGATTTCGGCGATACCGGCCTCTACGATGAGGGTGGTAACGTCTTCAAGGAAGGCGAGATCGGAATCGGTATCGTCGTACTCGAAAGCGCCGTCCGCGACCGCGGTAAGCGGAAGCTCAAGGAAATCGTCTTCATCGATGATGGTAAAAACGCCGTCCTCAACGGTCCCCGTGTAGGCGGTAATGGAGCCGGTGCCGTCGTCCTGTACGTCGTACAGGTATTCATCGGAATCGGCAAACGCCGCAACGGCGGAACCGAGCACAAGAACCAGCGCAAGCACAACGGAAACCAGTTTTTTGCTAATTCTCATAATAAATCCTCCTGTATTTTACATATCACTCTGCTTTACGCCATGATACATATTTACCTTTTGATTATAGCGCATGTTTATTTTTATGTCAATGTTATTTTTTATTTTTTTGCGTGCGCGGCGGCGCCTCAGGATACCCTGTGCCGGGCAGGCAGTTCGGGCGGAAAAGAGCGGCGAAGAACCAAATAAATCCTTAAGTGAGCGCGCCGTTCAGCCCACGCTTTTGTTCAGCTGCGAAACCAGCGAGCCCGCGCGCGTCATCGAGATATTATTGCAGAAAATCACGTCCGTAATGCCGTAGGCGTCCACGAGCTGCGCGGCGGTGGAATAGCCGTAACGGTAATCCAATATATAAACGTATTTATAATTGTATGTCAGAAGCGGCGCGAGCGCGTTGCCGAAGCTCTCTTTTATCAGCAGGCAGCTCTCCCCCGAAGCCATGCTTTTGTTTTCGATCACCGAATAGGGGTTGTCGCCCCAGATGAACGCACCGTACTTGAAACTGGGGCTGGCGTTGGTCTCGTCGTAGATCACGGGGCCGCGCAGCGTGTTGCCCTTGGAATCGATGATGCGGATCTCGGCGTCCACCTGCGGCATAAAGGTCTCCACGTAGTCCGGCGTATCGCCCAGCGTCGGGGAATGGCCGGAATCGTTGTAAAACGAGCCCAGAAACGGCTGGAACACACAGCGGTCGCACTCCGAACGCAGTACGGCGCGCGCGCCCTTCACGGCGCAGAACCGCTCGTACGCGTAATACGCGCCCAGCCCGGTCCAGTGGTGGTCGGTGCGGAAATAGATATACTCCCCGCTGTGGGAGGCGAGCGTATCGTAAATGCTCACCCGCCTCACGCCGGGGTCCAGCAGCGATTCCATATACCGGATGGCCTTGCGCTGGTCCGAGGCGGTAATGGAATCCCGCACCTCCTGCGGCAGGAGGATATCGGTGCTCGTGGGGATGATCATATCGTACACCGTGGCCTTGCCCGCGAACAGCGCGGCGGCGCGGTTGACCGCGGCGGCGTACTGCTCCGCCGTGGACTGCACGAAGTTGTAATACTCAAACCCGGCGTTGCCGTAAATGAGGATGTTGGAAAGCTTCTGCGTCGCCTTGGTAAGCGTCTCCTCCGGGGGCGGCGGGTCGGTGACCGGCTCCGTCGGCTCCGTTGACGAAGGCAGGAACGGCACGGTCGCGGGATCGCTTCCGGAGGGCGGCGTGGGCGCGGGCTCAGTGACGTGCGCGGGCAGCTGCGTGGGCGGGTCGTCCGGCACGTCCGGGATCTCGTCGCCGGTAACGCCCTCGTTGAAGCCGGTCTGCGCGCGGTCCACGCCCAGCACATGGCGCACCCGTGCGTTTACGTCCATCAGCGTTTCGCGGAACGGGACGGTATCGGCAAACCATGCGGTGATATCGGCAACATAGCTCCCGCTGAACAGAGCCTCTTTGCTGAAGGCGGGGAACGCGGCCAGCTCGCGCTTTTCGGATTCCGAAACGCGCGGACGCAGCGGCAGCATGAACGCCGTCGCCGTAAGCGCGGCCACCGCGGCGGCGAGCACGGCAAGCTTTACGCCCTGCAGCCGGCGC
>JAEEGL016225879.1_pt1 | contig 11933 bp, 10 predicted proteins | sample 9134231 | NCBI WGS metagenome assembly JAEEGL01 (sample SAMN16246548, study PRJNA631951) | gut metagenome | biome: gut microbiome; feature: rumen; material: fiber-attached | host: Bos | place: Iran: Karaj | collected 2018-10 | reverse complement strand
TCGGTGCCGATGTAGTCGTAAAGGGCGGACAGACAATGAACCCGTCCACAGACGATATACTTCGTGCAATACTTAAAACACCTGCAAATACAGTATTCGTGCTCCCGAACAACAAGAATATCATTATGGCGGCAGAGCAGGCTGTAAAGCTCACAGACAGAAAGGTCTGTGTGCTCCAGACAAGAACTATACCTCAGGGTATCGCTGCTATGCTGGCATTTGATGACAGCCGCACTCTCAACGAGAACCGCATAGATATGACAAAGGCATTCGAGAAAGTGTCAACAGGTCTTATCACTTTTGCGGCAAGAGACTCCGAGTTTGAGGGACATCAGATCAAGGAAGGCGAGATACTGGCACTTGACAACGGCAAGCTCTCATTTACAGAGCGCGATATCAACAAGGCTACATACAAGTTGGTAAAGAAGCTGTCAAAGGGCGATGTGAGATATGTTACCCTTTTCCACGGCGCAGATGTGCCTGAGGAGAATGCGGAGGAGCTCCAGAAGTTCATACAGTCAAAGCTCAGCGACAAGATAGAGGTAATGCTCGTAAACGGCGGTCAGCCCGTATACTACTACATAATCTCAGTCGAATGATGAAAAGCACACGTTAGTACGGCGCAGATACAGAAGTTTTAAGCCATAGTATTTCCGATATTTTGTCGGATGTACTATGGCTTTTTTGCTGCCGGCGGTGCGGTGCTATAATGATTACTGGTGCAGATCGCAATTTATGGAGGGAGACAAAATGATAAAAGTACAATTTTATGATTATGGCTGCGGCGTATTGGATATTGAGAACGAGCTTGGGATAACAGAAGATGTAGATGTCTTTTTAATGGAAAAGATCCCCGAACTTGAGCTTGAATGCAGCGACTGTATGTGCGATCTGGAGGATAATCTGATCTTATGGTTTTCAGCGAAAGATGAAGAGAAGTGTATGCAAAAAACAGATGATATAATAAAGTCATATATTTCGGGGCAGTCACATATGCAGTATTCTGTCAAACTGACTTCTGAATATTCCTGGTATGATTGACACAATGCCCCTGAGTGCTTTGTAACTCTCAGGGGCAAAGCTTCTGTATGGGTATCTGTATTTTTAGGCAGTTTTTTGTCAGCAATCGCAGTTGTCGAACGATTATATTAACAGTGAGATGATCGGTCGGAACCTGCTGTTTTTTGTTCAATAATCATTATTTGCGGAATACAAAACATAAGGGAATTCTATGCCTGTAAATATTGATTTATTGACCTTTATATGTTATAATGTAGGTGTAAAGATTTTCTCATAAAGGACGGTCTTGTATCATGTCTAAAAATTATGATGTTATTATAGCAGGCTGCGGAGCAGCAGGACTCTATGCGGCTATCAATCTGCCCAAGGAGCTGAATATACTTATACTCTGCAAGCGTGATCTTCCGCTGTGCAATTCTTCACTTGCTCAGGGCGGCATCGCAGGTGTATATAATTCTCCTTCGGATAATATCCAGTATCATCAGAATGATACCCTTATCGCAGGAAGCTTCAAGAACAACGTTGACGCTGTTCATACCCTTGTAAGCGAGGCTGCACAGGATATCGAGCATATCATCGAGCTTGGCGTTGAGTTTGACAAAAATCCCGACGGTACATACCACCGCACACTTGAGGGCGGTCACAGCCACCACAGGATATTCCACCATGCCGATGCTACAGGCAAGGAGATAACATCTACTCTTCTTGAAAATGTCCAGAAGCTCAGCAACGTGACCATAATGGAAAACACAATAATGTGCGGAGTCAAGCAGACAAAAACAGGCTATTCCGCATTTCTCAGACTGTCCGATGATTCATATGAGACCTGTAACTGCCATTTTATGATACTTGCAACAGGCGGTATCGGCAGAGTTTACCAGTTCACCACAAATTCCGCCATCGCAACAGGTGACGGCATCACCTTTGCATACGAAATGGGAGCTAAGATAAAGAACCTCAGCTATGTGCAGTTCCACCCGACAGCTTTCAACAACCGCGCCACACGTGAGTGCTTCCTCATTTCAGAGGCTGTACGCGGTGAGGGAGCATACCTGCTGAACTGCAAAAAAGAGCGTTTCATGCACAACTATGACGAGCGTCTTGAGCTTGCTCCGAGAGATGTTGTATCTCACGCTATCATACTTGAGTCGCGCAAACAGAATTCAACGGATTTCTATCTTGATATAAGCTATAAGGACAGCGAGTTCCTCAAGAACAGATTTCCGATGATATATAAAAATCTTCTGGAGCAGGGCTACGACCTTACAAAAGAGCCTGTTCCCATATTCCCGTGTCAGCACTACCTCATGGGCGGCATTGATGTTGACAACAATTCCGAAACAAGCCTTCCAAATCTCTATGCCTGCGGCGAATGCTCGCATACGGGAGTTCACGGAAGCAACAGACTTGCAAGCAATTCTCTCCTCGAAGCACTTGTATTCTCACGCCATGCTGCAAACAGCATAGCTTCAAGAGTAAAGGACGCACCAAAGGACTTTGAAGAGGCTGAATTTGATCCGCATCTGGGAAGTCCGCGCATACCTAAGGGAGTTCGTACAGAGACAAGAAAGATACTTCAGAACTGCTACTTTGTTATTCCCGATAAAAAGGCTGCGGCAGAGGGATTCAAGCGAGTAAAGGAGATACGCGAGGATCTTGTGAACGGCGGCTACTATGTTGACGCTGATTACGTGCTTGCCAAGTCTATCGTTACTGTTGCATACATTATCCTCGGTGAGGTAATGCAGTAATAATGTTACTGTAAATTGAAATAGGGAAAATATAGCCTTTAGTCTTTAGCCAATGTGTCGCCTTCGGCGAATAATTTAAATAATGTGAGCGTAAGCGAACTCTTTCGGCTGATGCCTAATGGCTAACGGCTCATGGCTGAGTTTTATGATAAGTGTGAATGAAGATAATTCTTCTGTAATTCAAACATTATTATTAAAAAAATATCAATGGGGGTGATATTATGAAAAAGCTGAGAAATTTTGAAGCAGCAGTTGTTTCGGCAGCTGTAATGGCAGCTAATGCTGCGGCGATCCATGCCGATGCTGCTAATACGCTTATTCGTGGGGATCTTAACCGTGATGACAGAGTATCCGTCAGTGATATGGTCATACTTAAAAACCATATTCTCGGACGGTACGGACTTAACGACACACAGCGGATAGCTGCTGATCTGAATAGCGACTGCGTTGTGGATTCCCTTGATCTCTCAGTACTTCAGGATATCATTCTCTCTAATAAGACACTGCTCCCGAAAGGTACATGGATAGGCGACCGTGCAGGCTCAAAGCGTTATTTCAGCTTTGGCGAAGGCGCAGGTACTGTGATATATCCCAATGGCAGCAGCGAGGAATTCACTATAGGTTCGGAAGAGGATATCCTTGCAATGACAATGAAGAAGTCGGGCAAGGAGGACAATGCCTTTATCACATGGCAGAACGACAACAACTTTGTACTCAAATGGGACGACGGTACTGCCGAAACATTCAGGTTTTTCAGCTATAATGCAGTAAATGCAAAAGAGATGCTCAGCGGCAAGTGGGTGACCAGTGCAGGCAGAAGCTTTGAGATAAGCGGTCTAAGCGGCAAGATCACGGACAAGAGCGGCAATATAAACCGTTTTGAGTATGCTCCCGACGGCAATAATATCGTATTCCACATAGGAAGTACAGATAATAACACTGAGGGAACTATAGTACATACCGATTCCATGCATTTTACCGTAACATGGGCAGACGGCACGAAAGAGACCTTTACACGCCGAGAGATAACGGTAAAGGACGGAATTACCTATGTAAACGGCATACTTATCGCAAATAAGACCTATTCTTTGCCGTCAACATACGATCCTCAGAAGATTCTTCCCGAGGCGCAGTCTGCTTTCGATGCAATGGCTGCCGATGCTTTAAAGGACGGATATAGATTAACTATCTGTTCGGGTTACCGCTCATATTCATATCAGAACCAGCTGTATAACGGCTATGTTGCCCGTGACGGCAAGGCTGCTGCGGACACTTACTCCGCAAGAGCAGGACACTCCGAGCACCAGACAGGTCTGGCTATGGATATAAACAATGCAAGTTCATCATTCAACGGTACTCCTCAGGCTAAATGGATAGCAGCAAATTGCTGGAAATATGGATTTATTATCCGCTATCCCGAAGGCAAGGAGAATATAACGGGCTATATGTACGAGTCATGGCACGTTCGCTACCTCGGCAAGCAGCTTGCAAAAGAGGTCTACGATTCGGGACTTACCCTTGAGGAGTTCCTCTGCATAGACTCTAAATACAAATCATGATTTTGCAGCGTGACGCTGCACCCTTGCTCCGCGATATAATATCTGCGAAAGGAAAGATACTTCCGCGAGGTATAATGAATGAAAGACAAATATCATCGCGTGATTGCAAAATTATGATTTTAGCTGTTAGCCGTTGGCTTGTAGGGGCGGATATTATCCGCCCGTGTACAACTTGCGCTTATTATTTGCGGGAGCCCGAGGGCGGACTCCCCTACAAATGTAAATTTTGATTTACAATGGAAAGGAATTTAAACATGAAGCTTTTACAATGCTATGTTGACAATATAATCACAACCGCACTTATGGAGGACATAAACTACATCGACGCTGCTGCAGATAACCTTATACCGCCTGAGCACAGAAGCTCCGCTTACTACGTTGCAAAGGATTCGGGAGTTGTATGCGGTATCGAAGTAGCTAAGCGAGTTTTCGACCTTGCAGGCGGAGATGTTGATTTCAAGATACTTCTCAATGACGGAACTAAGGTGCAGAAGGGCGATATAATCGCAGAGCTTGAAGGAAGTACACTTACACTTCTTAAAGGCGAGAGAACTGCCCTCAACCTCCTGCAGCATATGTCGGGTATAGCAACTGCTACAAATAAGTGTGTGGAGCTTGTAAAGGGCACTAAGGCTGCTGTTACTGACACAAGAAAGACTCTCCCCGGACTTCGTGCGCTGCAAAAGTATGCAGTAACTGTGGGCGGCGGAAAAAATCACCGCTTCAATCTTTCCGATGCAGCTATGCTCAAGGACAACCACATCGACGCTTACGGCGGTATAACTGCGGCTGTAAATGCGCTTCGTGAGAAGATAGGTCACACTGTCAAGATAGAAGTTGAAGTACGTACACTTGACGAGCTTCGCGAAGCTCTTGATACTAAAGTCGAGATAATCATGCTGGACAATATGAGCTGCGACGAGATGAAGGAGGCTGTTGCAATTGCTGACGGACGCGCTCTCCTTGAGGCTTCGGGCAATGTTACTGCCGAGAATATACGCTCTGTTGCAGAGACAGGTGTGGATATCATCTCACTGGGTGCCCTCACTCACTCGGTAAAGTGCTTTGATATTTCCATGAAGATAAAGAAATAATGTAGGGGCGGATAATATCCGCCCGAGGTGTAGGGGACGGCGTCCTCGACGTCCCACAAAATCATATTATGTAGGGGCTGCTTTGGCAGCCCTGAAATAATAATGAAAGACCGAAAGATTTATTGTTCTCATATATGTCCCGTAAAGAGGGAAAATTCAATACAAAACCATTGAATATCAGAATATAAAATATGATTTCTATGTTATGCATAAAAATAACCGCCTGCATTTGTGAGTTTTCACAGTGCGGGCGGTTTTGTTATTTTTAAGGGACGCCCTCTCTTGCAGGGCGTCCCCTCTCAAAACAGTCCACTGGACTGTTTTTTGATTCACCCCTTGCGGAGCGCCTTCGTATTATTTCGCTGTTCTTTAAAAACTGGGAACAGCGACCAGAGGCGCTGCCTCTGGACTCCGCCAAAGGAACACAGTCCCTTTGGAATCCCGTTCATATTCTTGGCATATTAATATTTCGGGCGGATACTATCCGCCCCTACAAGCGGCGCAGCCGCTTCCTAACGGCTAAAAAAGTGCATATTTATGCAAGCTTTGCACATAATACTGCTGAGGTGAGATGTATGGAAAAAGGAGGATTGCTGCCGCTTCTCGATGACAGCATTAAGGAGATACGCCGTATTTCGGGCGGTTCGTCGGACTTGCTCATAAATCGTTTCGTCACTGGCGGTATACACTGTGCACTGCTCTGCTGTGAGGGCATGGTGTCCACATCGGTCATAACCGAGCTCATATTCGAGCCAATAACTGATATACCGCAGCAAAAGGACTCCCGCGGATTGTTCCACTATATAAACGAGCAGCTTTTATTGTCCACGGACAGACCGCAGGTCAATGACTATGATACCCTGTTTCAGCTGATAAATTCGGGATTTGCCGTGCTTATCGCTGAGGGTGTGGACTTCGGACTCGCTTTCGGAGTGCAGGGCTATAATTCACGGGGAGTACAGGAGCCCTCAGGCGAGGGGAATGTCATGGGAGCACATGAGGGCTTCACCGAGACTATCCGCACTAATATGTCTCAGATACGCAGGCGTCTGAAAAGTCCCGAGCTGGTCATGGAGCTGTTTACTAAGGGAAAAAAGAGTAATACCGACCTTTGCTTCTGCTACATGAAAGACCGTGTACCGAAGCCGCTTATGGAAAAAGTCCGCCGCTCACTTGATGATGTGGAGCTCGAAGCCATACTGACAACGGGGTATCTGCGTCCTTTCGTTGAAAACGGCAGCTTCGAGATATTTGACTCCACAGGTACTACGGAGCGTCCCGACGTGCTCTGCTCAAAGCTTATCGAGGGCAGGATAGCCCTGCTTGTTGACGGAGTCCCATATGCTGTAGTGATACCGCGGCTGTTCTGCGAGAGCTTTCAGACTCTTGATGATTACGCCTATAAGCCGTACTACGCTATATTCATACGCTGGCTGAAATATGCGGCTTTTCTTGCGGCTGTATTGCTGCCGTCCTTTTATGTGGCGATAGTGATGTATCACCCCGAACTGCTGAACAGTACGCTGTTCATGCTGCTTGTTGAAGCTGAGAAAAAAGCACCGCTGTCCATAGTGACAGAGGCGCTTTTCGTACTGCTCATGTATGAGATAATACGCGAGGCAGGGGTGCGGCTGCCTAAGCCTGTAGGCGGAGCGGTGAGTATAATAAGCGGACTTATCATTGGTGATGCGGCGGTAAATTCGGGACTTGTCAGCACTCCGCTGCTTACCATGACTGCACTTTCAGTGCTTGGCGGACTTGTAGTGCCCGAACTTAATCCGCAGGTAACAGTACTGAGGCTTGCCTTTGTAATAGCTGGCGGAACACTTGGACTTTTCGGTATAAGCCTTCTTGCCTGTGCAGTTCTTGTAAATATATGTGCAACCGAGGATTACGGCTTCCCGTATACAGCTCCGTTGTCGCCGTTCAAAAGGAAAGGCATGGGTGATACAGCTGTGCGAATGGGCATGAAGAAAATGCAGAAACGCGATTTTACCGTGGAGGAATACCATGAATAGCATATCAAAAAGACAGCTTGCGGCACTGCTGCTCATAACTGATATGTTTGAACTTTTCTGCTTCAGCGGAAATATGTCACTTGAAACATTGTACGGAGTCCTTGCAGGCATAGCTTTGCAGCTGCTGACTGTACTTGCTTTTGCGGCAAAGGGTACAGAACTGAAAAAATGGGCGGCTGTTTTTTATCTGGTATATGCGGTGTTTTTCGGCGGAACGCTGTTTTCTGCGCTCTGGCGGACAAGCGGTGCGGTGTATATACCATCCGAGAGCGGCAGCGGAGTTTATGGGCGGCTTTTAACAGCAGGACTTATCGCGCTGGTGTGTCTTTACAGCTCGTCAACGGGAATAAAGCCTGTTGCGAGAGCTGCGGCAATTGCCGCAGCGACAGGGATATTCTGTCTTGGCATAGATTTTGCAAGTGCAGTTTTTAATGCGGACTGGAGCAATATCACTGCTCCCGAGAAGAGCAGCTTATTTTATGAAATATCAAGAGGAACAGCTCTCAGCGGAAGTCTCGGAAGCCTTGTGGTTCTGTCGGGAGCTGTGAAAGGGGAGCGTTCAAAGGCTTTTGTGTGGTATTTTACGGCGAAGTCACTGATATCGGCTGTACTGATACTGACGGTGCTGTCAGTGACGGGGAGAATAATGGATATAACCGATTTCCCTGTTGTCACAGCCGCTCAGCTGTCGCAGCCCTTTGACGCACAGCGGATAGACGCGCTGTTTCTGGTGGTATTTGCAGTGTTTGCAGTCTTTTCCGTTGCATTGCAGGTAATGACAGGGGCATATCTCATCAAGCAGATATTTCCGCGGTTTGTGCGGTGGAGAAGCAGTGCGGTCATTGTTATGATAATAGGTGCTGCTCTGATAATATCAGGAAGGGAGCTTCTTCCCGTCCGCGCCTGCGCGGCGGCAGCCGCGCTCGTTATTGCGCCTTTGGGCGCAAAAAAGTCCGCTGCATAAAGCAGCGGACAGGCGCGGATCAATCCCGGCTTTTTCTTATTCTGAGCTGTCGGAAGAATTCCGACAGGATATCGGCGCATTCTTTTTCCATGACACCGCCTGTGACTTCGGGACGGTAATTGTAGGGGAGCTCAAACATTTTCTGCACTGATACAGCAGAGCCGCTTTTGATGTCATATGCACCGAAGTAGACGTTGTCTATCCGTGAATTTATAATAGCTCCGCAGCACATGGGGCATGGTTCGAGAGTGACATACATTGCACATTCGGGCAGCCGCCAGCCGCCCAGCTTTTTGCAGGCGGCATCAATAGCCATGATCTCCGCGTGAGCAAGTGCGTTTTTTGCAGTCTCGCGCATATTTCTTCCCTCGCCGACGATCTCGCCCGTAGTCTTTTTTACTATGACAGCTCCAACGGGCACTTCGCCCTCGTCAAAAGCCATCTGAGCGAGTTCAAGTGCTCGCTGCATATATTTTTCCATTTATTTCACCTAAAAGAACATTTTTATAAGAGCAGCCAGCAGGCAAAGGCACACCACAGCAGGTATGGGGAAGCTCTTGCAGGCTATTCCGAGCCGCTGAGAATCAGTATATTTCGAGTTGAATTCAGCTATGTGATGCTCTTTCCTCTTGCGCTTTAAAAGATATAGCATCGTGACTCCTGCTGCACCTATTATGAATATAACGAGCATGAAGGTATTTCGTTTGAGGAATATCTTATCAGGAGAGCTGTCCTCCAGAAGTACAAGCGCAAGTCTGTACATCTTGAAGCATATCTGTACGAATATAGCTGTTATGATAGTTCCGCTCCTCAGCATACCGATAGAAGCTATTACCGAGATAAGTATGGCAGCGGGGAGCTCACGGAAATCCTGTACAAGAAGTCCTGACATAGCCGTTGTTACAACAACAGCAAATACGTCGCCGAATTGTCTCAGTGCGTTGAAAACAGCACCGCGGAAGAAAAGCTCATACAGCACGGATATTATAACGATATCAAATATGGTATACACAACGAACTGATTCTGGCTCCATACCGAAGCATCGGCGTTTATGGAGCGGAAGTAGTTAAAGACCAGCATGGTTCGGTTGGTATATATATTCGGCAGACAGGTAACGGTGCTGACTGCCATCGTCATACAGATAGTCCCCAGCATATCGGAAGCGTGGTTAAGAGTGCTCATATATTCAAGTCTGTGAGGCATTCTGAACTTCTTGTGAAGATATATGGCAGGAACTAAGATCTTTACACATGAAGTCACGATGAGTGCGGTTATTACCTGAAGGCTTCCGCCGTAAAGACCTGTACTGAAAAATGATGTGTGCAGGTCAAAGCCGAAAAAATCAAAAACAGATATTACAAGCTTACTGATGATATTATCCATCAGTATCCACATGAGCATAGCAATGCCAATGATGTTCATTATTTTGCCTATACAGTCGCGCTCTGCCTTGGAAGCTGATCTGTTTTCAAATCCTTTTCCTTCAACAAATACACTTTCCCTGCGGTCAAGTTCAAAATTGAAGGCATATGGATTATCTTTATCTTTTCGCCATTTTATAAAATTTTCGTTGTATGTCCGGTTCTGTGTGGAATAGTCAAATTGATCGACAACACTTATTATGGTATTTCCTGAGGTGTCAGTGAGTTTCATTGGCTCACCTCCTACAATTTCTCATTATAATAGTATCATATTTCAGCAGAAACAGTGTTGATATTTTAGATTGATTAATTGAACAATCTATGAATAAGGAGAGAAAATGAAAAATTCGATTTTACGTATATCAGCGTTATTATTTGTTTTTTTGACAGGCTGTGCATCGGGGAAGATACATGAGAAAAGCTATCTCAGAGCTGCTTCCGTATCGGGAGAAAACGGAAGTGAGCTTGTGCTCGCCTTCTTTGACGACGATGAAGCTGTGGAGGCATCGGGGAAAAATACGGACGATGCCGAAAAGACTGCCGAGCTCATGACAGGAAAGCCTGTTTTTACGGGATATACCGAGCTGATACTGATAGACGGCACAGACTGTAAGGAACGTATCGTTCATATGCTTAACCAATGGAAGGTCTCGCCGTCGTGTATTGTTGCATATTGTGGTAGTGGGGGAGAACTGCTGAAAAAAAGGGATACGGAAAAGCTTATCGGTACTGCCAGACAGGCTGCTGAGCAGGGGATCGCTCCGAAAAGTGATGTTATCACAGTTCTTGGAAAGCTCTGTATGGGGCATACCGCTGAGATCGCCGAGCTGTACCCCGACGGTACAGCAGGCAGTCATATTATTTATTAGTTCTGATGTCTTACTACGCCGTATTCGTCATCAAGGCGGTAGTATGGACATGAATAATTAGTGCCCTGCAAGAAGCGGTACATCTCGTCCTCATCGAGATTTATCATACAAACGTAGCAGTCATAGTCGTCATCGTAGACGTAGTTGGTACAGGTCTCGCAGTTCGTGGCTTTTTTCTTCTTGTCCATGTATTATATATCCTCCATTGAGAGGGTAGCAATAGCATTGAGACTTTCGTCTGCGGTTATGCCTGCAAGCAGGTTGTAGCTGCCCTGACAGGCTATCATCGCACCGTTGTCGCCGCAGAGCTTTTTCTCAGGCATATAGAACTCAAAGCCGTGTTTTTCACAGGCTTCCGAAAGAGCTGCACGTACTCCCGTATTGGCGGAAACTCCGCCTGCAAGAGCAACTTTTTTATATCCGAGGGCTTCTGCCGCACGGATAGTCTTGTCTGAGAGTATTTCGGAAATAGTCTTTTGCAGACTTGCTGCAAGGTCGTCACGGTTTATATCCGTGCCCTTCTGCTCGGCATTGTGGAGCAGATTAATGACATTGGTTTTCAGTCCCGAAAAGCTGAAATCAAACTCACTTCCCGCAACGGCAGGGTGTGGGAGCTTGAATGCGGCAGAGTCGCCGTTTTTAGCGGCATTGTCTATGTGTACTCCGCCGGGATAAGGAAATCCCATAGCTCTTGCGCACTTATCGAAGCATTCTCCTGCTGCGTCATCGTGAGTCCTGCCCACTACACGGAATTTCGTATAGCTCAGGACTTCAATGATGTGACTGTGTCCGCCGCTTGCCACAAGGCAGAGGTAAGGCGGTTCAAGGTCGGGGAATGTGAGATAATTCGTAGCGATATGACCTGCGATGTGATGCACGGGGGTAAGAGGCTTTCCGCAGGACATAGCCAGTGCCTTTGCAAAGCTTACTCCCACAAGGAGAGCGCCTATAAGTCCGGGGGCATATGTAACTGCTATGCCGTCAAGGTCGGAAAGGCTTACATTTGCGTCATCAAGTGCCTTTCGGACTACTCCGAGGATATTTTCGCAGTGCCGTCGTGAGGCTATCTCGGGGACTACGCCGCCGTACTTCTTGTGCTCCTCTATCTGTGTGGATATGACAGAGGAGAGTATCTCGCGGCAGTCTCTGACTACGCTTGCGGCGGTCTCGTCGCAGGAGCTTTCAATTCCAAGTATAAGCATACTATATCTTCTTTCATTTATTAGTACGGCATTT
>JAEEGL014457704.1_pt1 | contig 11933 bp, 24 predicted proteins | sample 9134231 | NCBI WGS metagenome assembly JAEEGL01 (sample SAMN16246548, study PRJNA631951) | gut metagenome | biome: gut microbiome; feature: rumen; material: fiber-attached | host: Bos | place: Iran: Karaj | collected 2018-10 | reverse complement strand
TTTTCATTATATAATTTTCCATTGTATGATATCTTTTTTCTTAATGTTGATTTTTTAATAGGTCTTGAATTAATGTTGATAATTGTTTTAAAATTTCTTCATTAGTTTTTATTCTATTTCTTTTTGTTTGATTTCTCATATCTAAATATAAATTATGTAACATTTTCCCATCTAAAACATCATAATCAGTTCCTTTCCTTTTTAAAGTTTGTGCTTGAGATTCATAATTTCTATGACTTAAATTACCAGATGCAGACATTTTCTTTGATATAATATTTTGAGATTTTTTAATCATATTACTTCTTTTTATTATATTTGGATCACAGACATAAGAATATGTTACTATTTCATTTTTTTGATTATATCTTGGTCCTTTGGGTTTTCTTCCTACAAATATATGAGATTCTAAACATAAATAATTGCCTTCATCATCAAAAAAATTGTCTATATCTTTAATTATTTCTGTTTTATTATCATGTTGTTTAAGTGAAGTTAATACTAAACTTTTTTTGGGGCAGGTTCATTAAAAAAATCACGAATGTCTTCTGATTTCATATTTTTTTATGTAATATTTTTAATTATTTATTAAATCTATCTTCATTTATTCAAAATAAATAATAAAAATAATTAAAAGAATTATACTTTTAAATTTTCATACCACAAAATTTAATTTACCAAAAATATTATCTAATTATATATAATTATTTATTTAGATGAAAATATTTTAATATCGAGATGAACTTTGTTTAAAGGGATTCTTTATTTTTTTCTTTTTCTTTATTTTTTTCTTCATCATTATATAAATTTTTTGAATCGAATCCTATTTTTTTAATTTCTTTTAACAATTCTTTTTTAAACATTTCTTCATCTTCTTTATTTTTTTTATTTTGAAATATCAAGATCATATTTACTGAAAATTTCATTTGAGTCAACTTCTTCAAATTTCCTAATTTTTTTTCTTTCCTTTAAAAAGCTAAAAAATCCAACATCATAAGAACCAGGGAATTGTCTATCATGTTCACCTTTAACTAAATCATCTAATCCATTGAAAATAAATGATAATCCTAAAGTTGCTCCTAAAATACTTTCAGATATTCCTAATCCTTTCAAAACTTTAGATATATATGGAAATGCATTTTAGTTCTTATTCCTAAACCAATTGCTAATCCCATTGATGCAATTCCTATTGTTAAAGTTATTATTATTTTCAATAGGGAAGCTTTTTCAGTAAAGAAAAAAACATTTTCAAGTCCATTATCACATAAAATATCAAAATATTTTTGATAATAATATGGGATTTCTCTATCCTTTTTTTTTCCATTATTCTCTTTAAATATTTTCATATTATTTTCCTCATCAAATATATTTTTCCTTAAATTTTCATTATTATTATTTTTATTAATTTTTTTATTCTGAAAATTATTATTTTGAATTAAATTATTTTTTTCAATGCTCTTATTATCTTTATTACTTTCTTTATCTTTATCTTTATCATTTTCAATAGGAAATTTTTTTATTTCATCAGTCCATTGATAATTCATAATTAATTCATTAGTTTTTGGAGAACCATAAGCAGTATAAATATCTCCAATATCATAAGCTCTTTTATTATCATTTAAAGAAAAATATATTAATTCATGAGGTATCCAAAACTCAGAAATTGGAATTAAATAAAGAATCATTTTTGGATTTATTTTAATTATTTAGCTCCTTCATTATCCCTATCTGGATCATAAGCATCAATTACAAGATATGAGCTGTTATAATATGTTCTTATTCTTGAATATTTTGGAGAATATTATCAAACAATCTCTCTAAAAAATCATCAAAATCTTCTATATTTGTATTTTCATAAAAAGATTCATATGTCTTTTCACCATTTTTTTTAAATGATAAATTTTCACATTAAGACACTCACCATGACTTCTCTCTTGAAATGCATTACCAATAAATTTATTTTCAGATCGACCATCATTAATCCATTCGTCAATAGTGTTTTTAAAATTAGCATTAAAATATTTTACTCTTTCATCATTTGAATTAAAAAGTGCTTCGTAATCATCACCACTATAGTGAGATAAAATATAATATCCTTGATATATGTTATTATAATTGTATACTTCATTATTTGTGGTAATAGTTTTTACTCTATCAATAAATTTATCAGAAGTCTCACCTTTCCCTAAACTCACATGATTAATATTTCCATTAATATCTCTATAAAATACTCTCAGCCTTTTTGTAGAAGCTGGGTCAATGCAATATATATATACTGTATCTTCAACTACACTTATAGCTTTATCACCATGCACTAAATCACCATATTCTACTTTTAAAGTAAAATCATTATTTATAACTGTATTAGTTGTGATTTCTTCTCCAGTATCATTATTATAAAATTTAAATCTACTTTTTATATCTGGTGAATATTCTACATATCAGTTACATTATTTACATATTTAACATCAATTTTTAAACCATCAGGACTAAACTTTTCACCTTTTTCATATTCAGTATTTATAATATGTTTAATAATTGATATTTCACTTAATTTGGCATAATTAGCACATATTATCGTTTCATCTTGATTTACATTCCACTTCCAATAATCAAAATAATTAGGTAACGAACGTGGATTTTCTGTATAAATATTTTCATCATCCCATTTATAATTATTACAGGATATGAAAATGGATAGATACCTAAGTCTACAACACCATTATATCTTTTATCATAATAATGTATGGATTCAACTGCTATATCATCAATTGTAACACTATCTGAATTATCATTAGTAAAAGTATATAAATCAAAATCACTCATCTCTTCTTTAAAATATACAAAATATAATTTTCTGCCATCAGAGCCATAAGTGTCATTATTTTTTTTATTTATATTTTTAACATTTATATCATCATCTACCAAAATCTCACTTATTTCTTTTTCTGTTTCTATTTTTTCATCATTAGCTATTACTTCACTATCATTAGTTTCTTCTTCATATATTTCTTACACTACATCAAATATTTCTTTATTAGCTTTTTCTTCTTCATCTGCTGTTTCTTCATAATCAAAATCTTCAGTCAATTCTGATTCTAACTTGACACTATCTTTTGTCATTTCACCAATAATATTTTAGTTATCATTAATATTCTCATTAAGTTCTGTTAATGACTCATAATTTTTATATTTCCTTTCATTCAATTCTATTGTAGTTTGTAGTTTCATAATTTTTTGAATCAACAAACAAAACAAATGATTTAGAAGTAATTACTAAACTGATTATCAATAAAACTAATAAAATTTTATGCTTCATAAAACTACCCTCCTAATACTATACTCCATACATAAATTATACCACAATATATTATATAATACCATAAATAAAAAATACCAAACACAAGATAAAAAAGCCCTAAGATTCAATAATCTTAGGACTTAAATAAATTATATTATTCAGTTACTAGTTTCATAGTATTTACTGGAACTCCAGGAATCATAGTTGATGCAAGAGTTACACTTTTCAAAAATGTTCCTTTTAAACTTTGTGGTCTTGCTTTTACTATTGCTCCCATAAGTACATCAAAGTTTTCTTTCAATTTATCTTCTGTAAAAGATGCTTTACCTATTGGACAATATATAATATTTGATTTATCAAGTCTATATTCTATTTTACCAGCTTTAAATTCATCTATAGTTTTCTTTATATCCATAGTAACTGTACCAGTTTTTGGGTTTGGCATAAGTCCTTTTGGACCAAGAATTTTAGCCAAAAGACCAACATTTCACATCATATCAGGAATAGCTATAACTGATTCAAAATCTAACACCTTCATTTTGAATTTATTTACTTAATCATCAGCTTTTGCTTCATCTGTTTTTGCATCTTTAGCAAACACTAAGATTTTAACTTGCTTTCCTGTTCCAGCTCTAATACAACTGAACCTCTTATTTGTTGTTCTGCATATTTAGAATCACAACCAATTCTATTGTTTCGTAAATTTACTTAAAGTTTTGAGTAGTTTCTCTTCTATCAATCTTTTTAGTAACATTGCCTCTATAATCATATGTATAAAGTTCGTCTTTACCATTAGCATCAATCTTCTTAGTAAGATTATGTAGGACATCATACTCATAGTTTACTTGTCTTCCTAGTGTATCAGTTGTTTTTAATATGTTATCTCCTAATGAATATATAAGGTTAATTCTATAATTCATTGAGTCTATGGTGCTTGTAAATCGTTTTGCTCTGTCATAATTATACTTATAAATCCTGCCATCTTTTTGTATCTTTTTAGTTACTTGTTTATTGAGATTGGTTTCATATCTTTCAGTATTGTTAAGATCATGTATCATTGATATAACACTATGTTGATCATATGTGTAAGTTGTAAATTCGTTATTTTCGGTTGTTTTCTTAATTATGTTGCCGAATCATACTCATAATTAATGAAGTGGTTTTCACCATCTATTTCTTGAGTTAATCTACTCTCTTTATCATACTCAAATTTATTAGTTATGTTCTCAGCTGTTTTTTTCTCTACGACATTGTTATTTCTATCGTATTTAATATTTATAGCATTATTTCTACTATCAGTTTGTTTAATTTCCCAATTTAACTCATCATATATATATGTTATAGTATTATCTTCTTCATCCTTAACCTCGAGTTGTCCTGGAGTTAAATCATTCTCATATGGCTCAGCTGTTATTGGATCTCTTATAAATAACATATCACCTTCATAACACATAAGTCTACTAAAATGATTGTCTAATCCTATATCATTTGCTTCAACTCCATAATGCATAGCAATCTTTTCACCATCCTGAACTTTGTAAAATAAAAATGTGCTATTATCAATAGTTCTAACCATATCACCTGCACTATCAGTTGTATCATAAACTTAGCCCCTGTGTGTTTTTCTTTTATTGGTGATGGAGGTGGTTGATAATTATCACCAACATCTAAATCTTGAGTTGTATAACTTGCACACCCTGATGCCTTTTCAGTGATGTTATAATTTGTATTAATTTTAAGTGGTGAACTTACACTAAAAAGGCTGCTTTGCACCTTATAAACTTTTGATTCAGTAAACGTTGAACAGAAACTACTATAATCAGGATATGCAACAGCCCTGGTATACAAGTTTGTGTGTTTACAAATACATCATTTCCTTCTTTATCTTCTTTATATACATCAAATTTAACTTGATGTCTATCAGTATGTGTACACACTGCCTGTAAAAAGGAATCAGGATTGGACTGAAATGAAGTTTACATAATCCCATATTCTAAAACACCAGAATAAGTTTGACCACCACGCCTACTTTTCTTCGTCACTGCTCTAAGAACAAAATCGCTGCTACTTTCTGGCATTGTAAATAATTCTTGTCCACTACTATAGCCAAACAAGCCATTACTAAAATTATTTAACTCCCAACTATTTATTACCGCAATTTCTGATTCTGTAGCAATATCTAATTCAATACCATAATTCTCTTCACTTATTTCTGATGGTGTAGATATTTCAAATTCTATGTCAGTTATTTCAACATCTTCTATTTCTGATTTAGTTGCAATATCCATATTCCCATCACTTTGATTGGTAGTTGTTTCTACATAATTCTCTTGCTCCTCGCTATCCTCACCACTCTCTTCTGCATCAGAACCCTTTGCGATATTCTCACTTTTCTCATCTTCTATATTTTCATTAGTTAATATTTTATTGTTTATGATTGTTGTAGTTTCTTCTTTTCCTACTGTTTCATTAGTTTCAGATTCATCTTGCCAAGAACTCTCTATTAACTTATCAGTTTCTGGTTCTTCTGCATTCTCATTTGTAGTAATATCTTCTTCATTTCCACTAATATATATACTTTCATCATTACTTGAAGAACTTTGTTGTTCACTATTCTCAACACTCGTACTCTCAGTATTTTTATTAACTATATTATCTTTATTTTCATCAGAAGTGAGAATTGAGAGATGTTCCTCTCTATAAGAACTTTCTCTCTCTTTATATTCCATATCTTCTATCGCATCAATCATATAAATAATAGAAAGTTTAAAATCTCGTACATTACAAACAGAGCAAATATTTGTTATAAGCATTGAAGTAATTAAAATTACACTTATTATCTTTCTTATTATTCTTTTTATCATATCTGTCACCTATCTACAACTTCTTTTTTGAACTTGACCATTATCGCTCCACCTTCCAAAAGCATCTACTCTATATCCATCTCTTATTGCTGAATCGGTTGCAAGAGCTCCTTAATTTTCTGTACTAATATCAAAATAATAACTAAAACAATAAATTCTACCGTCGACAGCATAATATCCTACTTGCATATTGCCATTCTCATCAAATCTATACCAATCTGCATTTTGTACCATTGGATTACTTGATACATCAATTAATGCCCATCTATTTTTATAATCATTCCACTATTATCAATAAATGACCATTTATTCAACAGACTGAAACCAGTTGTATTTTACTGCAGTATTCAGAGTGTTTGGAATATTTGAATCAGCATTTGTATTTGTAGTTTCCATTAATGGATTTAATATATAAGAGGTTGTGGTTCCAGCAGGTATATAATCACCTCCACTGCAACGACTTCCACCGCCTCCACCTCCACCAACACTGCCTCCGCCGCCTCCTCTTGGTGCAGGATTTGGTATACTTTGTCCCCATAAAGCATATAAAGTTTTGCTATCAACTATATACTCATTTCTATCAAATTTATTTTGAAAGTTTGGGTCATTAAACCATTCTTGAAATACAAAGTTAGTTTTACTTGGATTTGTTGGAAGACTTAGTATGTTCCTTTCTTCTTCATTTATATTTGAAAGGATTGTGTCACCATTTGTATTAAAACTTAGTGTGTATGATTTTTTATTAATACTTGCACTTCTTATAAGACTTATGTAGCTATTTACTATCCTTCCTTCTGCATCTGTTATATAATCTCCCGCGTCATCAAGCAATATAAAGCTCACTACATTTCTTCTATTCTCTTCATCAAGAAGTTTTGAACCATCTATCCTAATTTGGTACTTGCCATTTGTTAATGTATATAGTCCTCTATTGTTGTTTGTTACAAGTTTCTCTCCATAAAGATATACTTGAACTGATTGGCTCTTCTTTCAGTCGTATTTATGTTTAATCCAGCATATGTATCATAGGGAAGCATTCCACCTGCTCTTAGTTTATTTTCTTCATTTACATTATCAGCTCTAAACTTTCCTGTAATTGTTATACTATTGCTTTTATCATATGGAAGAACTGTCATAGTACTTGTATTATCATTTAGAAATTATCTTCTGTTTTATAAATATCATCTAATACTACAAGTCTTTCTGATACATTTCCATATGGTCTCTCAGTTAAATATTGTTCATAATATCCTTCACTATATTCACTAAGATATGTTCTCTGCTCTATGCTGTCACAAAGATTCCAATATTTCTCTCCTGTTTTTATTAAGAAGTAAGGGAAATTAACCCATTGTATTGCATATTATTCTTTATTTTTGCCTGTCAAATTGTCATTGTTTACCACCATGTAGGTTTAAAAGAAAGTTGCTCTCCACTTGGGCTCTTATAATAATATTCTGATACTATATTATAAGTTCTCTCCATTATTCTATTGTTTACATAAAATGATACTGCTCTATCAATATCAGTTGTATTTGGGTCATAATAACAATATTCTCCCAATACTCCTTCATAACAACTTAAGTAATAGAGAACTCCATATTCAAATAAATCGTATTTCCCTAAATCAGTATTGTTAAATTCAACATTAACTTCTATATGGTCAAGTCTATTTATTCCTTGTGGATTAAGATAACCATTGCCACTATATCTCGCAACTATATCTTCTATAAAGCCATCTGGTAGCAGCACATAGTTATCATTACTGTTGTCAAAATCAAAAAAATGCACATTGTTTGCAAGATTTACGAGTATGGGGCTATTATTATTGCTATCAGCCATATCTCTTATTACTTTTACATTTGTATTTCCATTATGCTCAGAAATACTTACTTTCCCTGCATTCTCACCTTTGTATATCTCTATCTATCACAAGTTGAATGAATGGCTACTGATGACGAAGCAGTTGATGGGTGATTTCCTGCAACAAAAAGCATATCTCTGTATATTTTATTCTCTACAAATATCTCATTTATTTCATTATTACTGATAACTACTTTTTCAATTGCACTTTCTAAAATGCTTGTGTTTATATCAGTCTCCAGTTCACTGCTTCCAATAATTTCATTAATTTTTTATCAAATGCATCTTTCTCATAATCATTAATATGTAGCCCTTTACTTGTTTCTTCAATAAAATCATACGACCTACTTGATTCTACTTCTCTCTCTTCTTCAGGCTCATTGTATTCTTCTTTTTCAAACATTTCTTAGGAGGATATTTCAATGTATTCATCATTGTTAGATTCATTAAAATCATAAACTTCTGTGGTTGATTCTATAATTTCATCATCCTTTTTTTCTTGATTTAAAGTCGTGCTTTCTGCAAAACTTTCATTTGTTGTAAAGTCTTCTGCAAATGATACAATTACTAAACTATTAATTATAAAAAGAAATACTACAACTAACATAATTCGTTTACGAGTTTTACTCATTTCTTTATTCCTCCATTTCACTTATTTTTTTATAAATACAAAATTATATATTTCATATATAAATCAAAACTGACCATATACTTCTTGGTTTCATCATAAGATTCGTTGTGGTGCAAAAATTAAATACTTTAAATAATATGTTTTTTATGCAAAAAAGATAGTTTTACTTATTTTTTTATAAATAAACTTTTATTTTGATATAATAATAATAGATAATTTGTATCTAAATTATTTTCATAGTCAAATTATCATTTTTTTTAATTTGACTTTACAGATTTAAGTTTTTATGAAATTTTATAAATTTTTCTTCAAATTTCTATTGATTTTTTATCTAATTTAATTTAAAATACTAATCAATCAAAAATTTATTAAAGATATAACCACAACGAATCTTATGATGCTATTTTTATTTTTAGATTAATAGCTGTTATGCTATTAGCAACATTAGATAGTGTATCTCGCAAATATATTTTTGTAGATTCAATACTACGATGACCAAGTGTTTCTGATAATTTACTAAGTGCAACACTACTATATCTTTTTAGATAATTTACAAAACTATGTCTAAAGCTATGTGGATGTGCTTTAGTCAATTCTATCCCTATTTCTTCCGCAAGTTTCCTTATATTTCTACCAATAGTTGACCTATCTAGATATACCATTAGTTTTGCAATAATTGATTAATTTGTTTCTCAAATTAGTAGGTAGTGGAACTTTTCGTAAAGTTCCTTTATTGTAAACACATATAAACTTTCTATTTAGTGACTCTACAGTTACAAATTTAACTTCTGATACTCTTAAACTCTTCTGAGATAATATTCTCAAAATGAAATATAATAAAATGTTCACTTTCTTGCTTTCATTAATCATTCTCAGGATCTCATCATTTTCAAATATTTCATTTTCATCAATAAAAGTCTTCCTTTGACATTATAATGTTTTAGCCTTAAGGTTATTCAAATGATGATATTCTAATAATTGATTTATCCCCGCAATTTTGTTATTTATAGTTTCAGTAGTGTATTTTCTACCTATCTCAAACTCATAATCTTTTAAACACTCAATAAAATCCCTGATATTCCGTTTTGTTAAATTATTAACATCAGCAATCTTAGTGATACCCACAAAATCTCTAATGATTTTGCTGACCTACAATAATCATCAATAGTGTTTTCAGCACTATCTCTCTCCCATAAATAATTCCTAAAATCATTGACTACTACATTTCTATAGTCTTTTTCGTGATACTTTACCATAATAAATTCCTCCTTAATTTTTTTCTACAATACAAGAAAAAAAATAAGAAGTGTTGCCACTTCTTACAATAATATAGATATATCTTGAATTTTTGAAGTTCTAATTAAAGAGGTCTCAAACCTTATTTATGCCATCTGCTATCTTAATATGAAAATTTTGTAAAAGAGGCATTTATATCCATCATATTCATTTTTCGTTCCTTTCATATTTGCATTATATCACAATTATTTAATTCATTATAATATATTTTTGTTTATAGATAAAGTAAAGAATTATTCTGATTTTTTATTAAAAAAATCATACTTTTTGTATTAGTTTTATATTTATAATATCCCTTGAATATAGAATCTTTTACGAATTTGTTCAGTTAGTTCTACATTTATTATATCATAATATTTTCCAAATAACTTCTAATTTGGGAATGTTTTGAATCATCTATTTTATCTAGTCCTAATTTAATTTAAAATCTATTCTGTTTCTTTGATTATCTATTAATGTTCTTATATTTCCACCATTAAGGTTATATGCTCTTAATTTAGACATTTTATCAGCATTTTTGTTTGTTCCATCCCATAGGTCTACATTTGTTCTGCAAGTATATGTGATACATGACCTTCAGCAGAACAATCTATTATATTTTCATTGTCACTTAATCTTAATGTTATTGATTCAAAATTATTACTTAAATATGTCCATTGATCATATACCCACCTTTCTTCTACTTCTCTTTTTACATAGGTTTCTATTGTATTAAATGATATATCAAACATATCTCTGTCATTATTTTTAAAATTTGTTATTAATTCTTCTATAGCTTCACCTAATATTATTTCTCTTACACCATCTGCCATTCTTTCTTCTGATTCTATTGATAAATATTTATCTATTAAATACAAATATTCATTATTTTTTGTATCATAATATCTAGTTTTTATAAAATCAACTTCTCCAAGCTCACATAAAAGCCTTTTTTTAACCTTATCATCAATTTTATATCTATTTATTTGTCCTTCAATCTTTTTGATATCATTATCAAGCAATTCTAAGTTGTTCTTTAATATCATTAAGCCAATCTTTTGAGTGTCAATGTATGGTTCTGTAGATGAGTTATGAATTGATTTTCCTTCTGATAAATTTCTTAAATTTTTTATTGAAATCTCTTGCAAAATATCTACTGTTTGTTTTATAATACCTTCCATAAGGGAGTATCTCCTTGTTTTTTTTCTTTCAAAACTATTATATAATAAATACTCCTTTTTTCATACCTTTTTTTTATAAAATCCAATTCTAATTTAAATTATTTTGCAATTAGTTCAGATTATGGTTGTTATGTATTAAAAATAAACTAAAAAAAAAGAAAACAAAAAAATATAAATAAAACAATAATATATATTAAATATTAAATAAACTTATTTTTTCATTTCTAAATATTCATCATAACTCATTTCAACTTTAATAGCTTGATATCTAGTTAATTTAATAGTATCTTTAATTTCATCTAAACTACCATAAAATCCAGCTTTCATAATTAAAGATTCCAAAGTTTTTTTTTTATCCCAACCTTGTTCCTTAGCAACATGAGGTAAAAAAGTACCTTTATAAGAATTATTATCACCAAATTCAATTTCAATTCCATGTTTTCCAATTTCCCAATCATAAATATCATTAACATCTTCAAAATTTACTAATAAAGAAATTCCACAATGTAAATTTTTAACTTCTTTTAATTCAATTGGATTAAATCTAAAATCATTAAATGCTGCAACTAATGAATAATTTTGTAAATTTGATTTTAAATTTGATGATTCAAATGTTCCAATACAACCTCTTAATTCTTTTTCTTTTCCTATTTTCCATGTTACAAATAATGGATATTCTTTTCCTTTATATTTTTCTGGGAAATTTGGATTTATTTTTGATTTTTTATCTAAAACTGATATTAAATTATCAAATGCAAAAATACAAAGTAATTTTAATTCTGGATCATTTGATGATATTGAATTTGGATTTGACATATTTT
>JAEEGL014110372.1_pt1 | contig 11933 bp, 4 predicted proteins | sample 9134231 | NCBI WGS metagenome assembly JAEEGL01 (sample SAMN16246548, study PRJNA631951) | gut metagenome | biome: gut microbiome; feature: rumen; material: fiber-attached | host: Bos | place: Iran: Karaj | collected 2018-10 | reverse complement strand
TTTGCCGGATGATTAACGAGGCCAACCGACATCCTCGGCGCGCGATCGGGTCTCCACATGTCCCGTCGAAACCGGATCACCCCCATTGATTGTCCCACAACGGGGAAACGGCGGAATTATATCGTTTGCCGGACGGACAGTCAAGGGCCATTGCTAAAAAAATGCGTTCGGCCGCCTGCCGGCCGCGAAGTGGCACTTGCGACTTACGCCCCAGTTTTGATATAATGCCTGCGGTTGCCGCATGCAATTCATCTACTACTATAAGACAAAGGACAACGTGCGCCAGGAAGGGGAGATCGGCGCACCAAGCCGCGACGAGGCGTTTGCCGCGTTGCGTGAGCGTGGCATCCGGCCCATCAAGCTGTTCGCAAAGGATGGCAGCAAGGCCAACGGCGAGGCAAGGGGCGTGCGCAAGCGCATGGTCTCGCTGTTGCTGCTCGTCGCCACCGGCATGGCCGGCCTGGTCGCATACTGGGCCGGACGCTCTTCGCCGACACCCGGCGCAGACGATGTCGTGGTGGCTACACCGTCCGGACAGGTCACGTTTTCCATCGCCCAGCCCCTGATGCGCCAGCGCATTCCCGGCGACAGGCGGCGCATAGAGAATCACCCGACCAACCTGTTTCGATTCGCGGCCGAGGCATATCTCGCCCGTTTCGCCGAACCGGGGCGTCCCTTCGCTAGACCTGAACCGGAAATGCTCGAACGGGACGTGGAGGCATGCCTGGCGACGCCAATCCGCATAGCATCGAACGATTTCACCGAACATGTGGACTTGAAGCGCATTGTAGCCGGCATGAAGCGTGAATTGCGCGCATACATCGCCGGCGGCGGAACAGTGGGGGCTTATGCCGCCGAGCTTGTCAAGCGGCAGAAGATGGAGATCGCATACCGCGAGAAGGCCGAGGCGCACCTCCAGTCGCTGCTGGACCAGAAGAAGGTCTCGGGCGGCAAGGGAGATGCGGCGCAGGCCTCCAGCGAGCATCTGGCCGCGGCGTATGCCTATTGGTTGAAGGCCAATGCTTCGCTGCAGGCGATGGGGATCGCCCCACTTTCCCTGCCGGAAACGCTGCGTAACTACCAGATGTCGCTCGACCTCGATACCGAGGAAGGCATTCCGGATCTCTCTCCGCGCAGCACCATCGAATCGGCGCCGGTACGCGTAATGTGACGATGAAATACGTTCCCACCATGCAGGAGCTGCTCGATGCCTACGTTGAAAGCGCGACCGTTGAACGGATGAAGAGCGAACGACCTTGCGCGCGGACGGTCAGCAACGTGCTTGTAGGGGTAAGGGTGATCTGCCGGACCGTATGCCCTGCAGACGAAGACTGGCGCACCTGGCCGGTGTCGATGATCGACCACCGCCGGATCGACCGCTACCTGACGCTTGCCAGGGTACATGGCCTCTCGCCTGTGACGGCATGGGGCTACCTGCAGTCGTTGAAGGGCCTGACCGCCCGTTGGACGCTGCGCTACTATGCCGACAGGGGCTGGAAGATCACGCCGTTCGAAGTGCCGCCATGCCGCCGCCGTGCGCCACGCTACATACGCCCCGACCATGCCGTCCTGCGCCGTGTCCGGTCCTGGTACGAGGCGCTTGAGCATCGTGCCGACAAGCGAGAATGGCTCACAGCGACCCTGATGCTGGAATTCGCCATGCGCAATGGCGACATCGCCACCCTCTGCTGGAGCGATTTCCGGCTAAGGGAGGATCTGCCGTCGGCGACGGTGCTGTGCTATACGCCCCACAAGACCGCGCTTTCGTCGGGACGCATCGTGTCCTGGCCGGTCCATCCAGACATCTGGTCGCGCATGGTCCGCATCCGCGAGCGCACGGCCGCGCATGGACGGATCATACCCAATGCGGAACTCGTCTTCGCCAGGTTGAACTCCGAATTGCGCGACCTCAAGCTGTTCACGGGCACCAAGGCGCTCTACGAGCTGCGTAAGATATGCATAGACCATGTCTACCAGAAGTTCGGGGCGGAGATGGCCTCCTCGATCAGCGGCGACGACATCCGCACCGTGACGCGCTACTACGCGGACCCAAGCGCCGTCAACATCGCCGGGGGCGTGAGGATAGTCGAACTCCTGTAGGAAAGAGGGAGACTGGAACGACAGCTGGAGATACCGATTTCTGCCACTTGGATCATAATCAACACAAGGAGACAAAACGATGAAGACAAGGTACATTGGCTGCATGATGGGCGCGCTGGCGCTCTCCATGTGCGCTGCACATACGGCTAAGGCCGAGGCGGATGCCGGCGTCACGAGGCAGGTGGTTGGACCGTGGACATTCAGTAACTACAGGGAAAGGTTGTCCTTCGCGACGAACACGGCCGTGGATGACGTTTCGTGCTTCGTGGTGCGCGGCTCCACCAACGTGTGCGACACGGCGTGGAGGGTGAATTCCGCTAAGATCGCCATTCCCAAGGATGCGCGGGAGTTCCTTCTCTCTCTGGAGGTAAGGTCCCCCAAGCCGTTCTTCGACCATGGAAAATCGGACGAAGGCTGGAACAACGCGATCGCATGGTACGGCGCGGACGGCGGCAAGATCTCCGCACAGCCGATCCCCCGGTTGGGATCGTCGGGCGGGGTCGACTTCCGCCGTGTGCGGGAATGGGGCGAGATTCCCGCCGGGGCGGTCAGTTGCACGCTCCAGTTCGGGTTCGACAGGCCGGACATCGGGCCGGGAAAGGAGTTCAGCATCCGCAACGTGGTCTTCGAGACATACACCGCCGCGCGGTCGCGGCGCGCCGAGTTCGAGAAGCTGCAGCAGGGCGATCAATGGCTGGTGGACCTGCTGTATCCGAAGCCTCGGCCGACGCAGAAGGTGACGCTGCGCGACGACGGCATGACGCTCATCGACGGGAAGCCCTTCTTCCCGATCGGAATCTATTCCGTATGCAAGCGCGAGTTCAACGGCAACAGCTTCGACAAGGCGTTCGCCGGGTTGAAGGCGGCCGGGTTCAATCTCGCGCATACATACGGCAACTCCTGGAATCCGGAGTTCCTGGATGCGGCGCGGAAGTACGGTTTCAAGCTCTGGGTCTCCATGCGGATGCCGGACAGGAACCTTCTTGAGATCGGACGGTACAACCCCAGCATCATCGCCTGGTATCTTGGGGACGACACGGCGGAATACCAGACGTCGCAGGAGCTGAGCGATGTCAACGCGGCGGTCAAGGCCGTGGACCCCACGCGGCTCACCTGCCAGGCAGATGGGGTCAGGGCGGAAAGGTCGATATCGAGCTATGCGGGATACGTACGCGGCACCGATGTGTTCATGCCGGAGATCTATCCGGTGCGCGGCAAGGACGGCGACAAGTCGGATGCCACATGCGTAGCGGCGACGATACGCGACATGATGCGCATCGCCTCTGACGTACGGCTGTTCGCCGGCGGGCAGACGAAGGGCTGCTGGCCGATCATCCAGTATTTCAAGGGCTGGGGCAGCTGGGAGCATTTCCCCACGCGCGACCAGCTGAACGCGATGACATGGGCGGCCATCATCCACGGCGCCCATGGCATGACGTGGTACACGTACGGCGGGTTCGAGGACAAGAAGAAGAATCGCAAGAACGAGGGCGTAACCTCCACGCCGGAGCGGTGGCAGACGATTTGCGAACTTGCGGGCAGATTGCGCGACCTGTCTCCCGTCCTGGTTGAACGCAAGCCGCAGGACCAGCCCACGGTCGAGATCCTCAGCGGCCCTGCAAAGGATCCGCTCGGCACGAATCCTTCCGTCACGGCGATGCTCAAGCGGCACGAGGGGAAGGCGTACGTGTTTGCCGTCAATGCTTGCCCCGAGCCGGTGAAGGCGCGCATCTCCTGGACGGGCGGCGGGAACATCGTGCACGAATTCCCGCCGTTCGGCGTGCTCATCCAGTAGATCCTGCCAGTATCCGTGCGAGCGGGGCCTGCCATTTCCCCGCTTGCCAAATCTAGAAAATTCCCCTATTGACAAATCCGCAGGGGGGGGGGTATAATTTACGCATTATCGCCCACCGTAGTGTATTTTTAGGCAGGAGAGAATCCACATGCAGGCAATGAATACCGCCCTGGGCGCAATGTCCTTGCGCCTCGTTGTTGTATCCGCTTTCGCCATATACGCCTCGACCGTCGCCGAGGCGGCGACGGGTTCGTATCGCGAAACGCCAATCACCGCGCACTGGACCGGTGCCGTCAACGGCCAGTGGGACAACGCCGCCAACTGGGAGGTGGAAGGCCTGGACTCGTCCGACCCCGGCTTCCATGCCGTGCCGGGCGTGCTGAAGAACGGCGACGAATATTCCGGCTGCAAGGCGGACCAGGCCATCTTCGACAGGACCACCTCCAATACGAACATCAACATGGGTACGCTCGTCTGTGTCAGCAACGTGACCGTCTCGGGCGCGACCACGCCGAGGTTCGCGGTCAAGGATGTACTGCCGATAGGCCATGGAGGCACTTTCAAGGTGGAAAGCAGCGTCGTCAACACGCCTTCCGTATATCGGATGAGAACAGGCGCATTCTGGATCGATAGCCCGATACTCTGCACGATCGAGAACGATTCCGCAGGCGAACTTGTCTTTGAATCGAACGTGGGGTATACCGCGAACGCGCAAGATCCGTTTGCGGCGACGACCGCCAACTTCCCCACCGAAAAAACAACCATCAAAGGCTCCGGCGACTTCAGGTTCAAAAATTATTTTCCGTACAGCAAGGCTGGGGAGTACAACCTTTATCTCCAGCAGACCGGAACGGGCAAGATCACATACGACTATTCTCCTGGACGCACGGCGTTCCGCAGAATCACCGTGAACCGTCCGGACGGCTCCGACCAGTTTATCGACGTCACAGCTGGATACTTCGGCGATGCTGCGGCGGGCTACGATTGCTTCGCCGTGCAGAGCGACACTAAGATCTCCGGCGCGGGACGCTATCATGCCGGCTGTGGCTGGGGAGGCGGCGTCGGCAAGAACAACCAGTATTCGGTGGATGCCGGGACACTGCTCTGGATCGACACCATGATCGAGGCGTATCTGGTAAGCGCACCAGTGCCGCCGATGGGCGAAGCCATGAACAAAAAGGGCGAGGGGACGCTCCGCCTTACCTGCCCAACGAACTTGATTCCGGGAGTTCTGGAGATATCGGAAGGGTGTCTTGAAGCGTCCGGCATCGGCATGGAGAACGCGAAAAGCCAGATGGGCACCAACGGCACAGCCGCCGTCATATCGGCGGGCGCGCGCTTGCGTTACATCGGCGCTGGCGAGACCTCTGACAAGAAATTCAGGGTCGCCCTCTCCGGCACGTCGCACTTCGAGCATGCCGGTACTGGCGATCTCGTGTTCACGTCCGCCACGCCTTTCATCGCCACGAACACGTCAAGCGCGCACGTCGTGAAGCTGTACAACACGAGCGGATGCGTGGGCGCCTTCTCCACGCCGCTTGCCATGGCGGATCCCAACATGACGCTCAATGTCGCAAGCGGGGCATGGAGGTTCACGGGCGCGAACACGTTTACCGGGACGATCAGGTCGTCCGCCGGTTCCGTCCTGGAGCTTTCGGGCGACGGCAGCTTTGCAAACTCCGTCCTGCTTGAGAACGGCAGGATCCGTGTGATTGGCGGCGACGATACTCCGGTCAGCTGGACGTTCCCCGTGATCAACGAATCGGGCGCCGGCAAGATCGTCGTCGAGGGCAAGGCGGATATCGTCTTCACATCCGTTTCGATGGCTTCGGGAAGCAGCCTCGACATCGTCGCAGACCTGAACGACGTCACCTTGACGTTCCAGGGGAAGACGTCCGCAAGTGCATCCCCGGTGGCCATCACCTTGAACGGCTTCGCCATCCAGTACGACGACAATGGTCGCGCTTCGTACAAGGTCCAGAAGATTACGGGCGATCAGGATGTGGAGGTTTCCGGCACGACGCGCTTCGATCTTCTGGCGCCGGACAACGACTATACCGGCAAGACAATCCTGCATGGTACTCCTGGTGCGTGGATCTATGCCATGTGGCCAGGTTCCATCCCCGACTATTCCAAGGTTGAGGTCTACGAGAACCGCATCACCGTGCCCGTGGAGGCGCCGGGGTTGGGCGGCCAGACGGCGTGGAGCGACGAGCAGATCCTTTCGCTCGCCAATTCGGCGAAACTCGCTATGCTTGGGACGAACGCCGTCATCGCCGTGGACACATCTGAGAGCGGTGACCATACGCTTACGCTTTCCGACGCCAACGTCACCTCGTCCACGTTCGGCATTGGCTCCGACGGCACCAACAGGCTCATCGTCACAGGTTCGCCCTCGCAGAAGGTCTTCTTCGCGTCGTACTCCGGCACGCTCGAATTCAACGGCAATACCGATCTCAAGCTCGGAAGTGGCACAGTCTCGAGCGATTACCGTTCCGGTAAGACGGCGACCGTGGTGTTCGATGGCGTGACGGGCCCGATTTCGGACGACGACGAGCCGATAATCATTGGCGGGCGGCGAAATCTTACGGCTGTGACAGGTTTCCAGACGAGCGACTCGCTTTCCGAATATCGTGGGCACATGATAATCCGCAACTCCCGGCTGTCCAATTCCCGTCTTGCGTCTCCCGACGCATCCAATTACAATTTCCTGATAGGTGGCAACGGTAGCAAAGCTGGAATGTATGGCTCGGGCGTTCTTGAGATCGCTGGCGAGACCACTTCCGTGACGGGGCTTTTCAACATTACCGGCAACGGATACAGGACGCAGGGGGCCGTGTACCAGTATGACGGCGAAGTTGTGAACTGGGCAGGTGGGGCGAACGGCGCCAAATGCAAGCCCTACTTTGGCTATATGGGCCAAGCGTACTGGGAACTTTCACGTGGGTCGTACAAACAGCTTGGCATGTCAAGTTGGGGCACTAACCAGGGTGTTGTCGATATGACATTCGCGCAGTATGGCGGCGAGGCGCTGTTTACAAGGCGGGAGAACGGAACATACTGGTATTTCGGCGCGGGAAAGTCGACATCCGGCGCTGACAACCACACTAGTGTTCCAGTCGCCCGCTACTACATCCGCAAGGGACAAGGTGTCGTTACCAACATGACGATCCGCACCTGCTCCAACTACAAGTACGGCCTTGCCGAATTTATCGTGGACGGACCCGAGGCGTCGCTTACGTTCGCCAAGGATACTTCGCTTGAACTCTGCAATGTGACTGGCGGACGCACGAGTTTCGTCATCAACGACGGCGGCGAGTTCGCAACGTACGCGGGGCTTCGTAAATGTAACGATGATTCGACGCGCGAGGTGGTCGTGTCTCTGAACGGCGGCAGGATCAAGGCGCTGAATGACAATCTCAACCTCTTCGGCGATTCCGCGTCGGACGCTAGAAAGGTCGCCCGCGTAACGGTATATGAAAAGGGTGCGACATTCGACACCAACGGTAAGACGGTGAATCTCTACGCACCACTCCTGGCGCCGGCCGGAAAGGGGATCGTATCCGCCTCGGCAACGGCATCGATGGCCAGCTATGCGCTTGTTGCGCCGCCGCTCCTTCATGTGTACGATGGCGCGGGTGGCCTCGACGGCATGGTCATGGCGGAGTTTGATCGCGCGACCCATTCCGTGACCAACGTGCGCGTCCTGTGTCCGGGAAGCGGATACACTTCCGCCCCGTCGGCCTACGCCCACATATTGAACGAGTGCAAGTCGGGCTGCGTATCGCTACAGATGGCGGACAATCCTGCTGGCGGCGGGATAGTGAAGACGGGCGAAGGCACGCTGGTGCTTGGCGTAGCCAACACGTATTCTGGCGATACGGTCGTGTCGAACGGCGTGCTGAAGCTCGCGGCGGCGGGGGCCATCCCCGATTCCACGGTCAAGCTGTGCGGCGGTAAGCTCGATGTCGCGGACGGCGTTGCCTATCCGGTGGATCTTACGCTCGACGTGTCGGGCATGCCCTGCGAGAGACTGAGCGTCGTGGCGGAGAACTGGACATCCAGCACTCTTCCGAACGTCGTGGGGGCGAATGAGAAGTGGGCGGTCGAGAGGGCCGGCAACCGGCTCGTCTACCATAGATCGCGCGGCATCTGCCTCAGCTTCAAGTAGGTTGGTTCCATTTGCAGGGGGCGTATGGGTTTTGATATAATACGCCTCATGAAAAGCAAAACAAGTTCGATCGTCGCGGCTGTCGCGGCGGTGGCGTGTGTGCTGGCCGTCCATGCGGCCAAGGTCGAGACTTTCATGGTGCATTCGGCGGCGATGGACAAGGACATCCCCGTATCCGCGGTCCTGCCTGTCGGCTACGAGCCTGCCCGCAAGTATCCGGTAGTCTATCTGCTGCATGGCGCGGGTGGCAGCGACAAGACCTACGCGGAGATGGAGGACGTGCAGTTCCTTTGCGACAGGCACGGTTTCATCGGCATCTCCCCGGACGGTGGAAAGTACAGCTGGTGGTGGGATTCGCCGGTCGATCCAGCCTTCCGCTACGAGACCTTCGTCATCCGCGAGGTCATGCCCTTCGTCGAGGGGAAGTATTCGGTGGATGCGCGCCGCGAGCGCCGGGCTGTCCTTGGCGGGTCGATGGGCGGACATGGCGCGTGCTGGCTCGGCTTCCGCCACAAGGATCTGTTCGGGGCGGTAGGGTCGATATTCGGCGGCGTGGACGTACGTCCGTTCGAGAACAACTGGGGCATATCCAAGCGCCTTGGGCCGCTCAAGGGCAACGAGGAGCGCTGGAAGGCGCATTGCTCGATCACGGAGGCGGCGAAGCTCGTCAACGGGGACGTGGAGCTGTGCATGATGATCGGCACGAAGGACTTCTTCCTGAAGATGAACCGCGAGATGCACGAACTACTTGCGAAGAACTGCGTGGAGCACACGTACATCGAGTACACCACGGAATCGCCGAAGACGAGCGGCCACACCCAGTCCTTCGCGAAATACGCGCTGCCGGTCATGTTCAGGTTCTTCGACAACTACTTCAAGACGGGCTCGGGGCAGCTTGAGACGGGATGCCGTCCGCACATCGGCGCCGGGATGATCCGCGCCCGCGAGAAGGCAGGGAAGGGTGCGGTCGAGATCCGTCCGGGCGAGGTGAACGTTGTGGTGGCGAAGGACGCCGCGCCAACGGTGCGCTTCGCCGCCGAAGAGATGACGAACTACCTCTCGCGGACGCTTGGCGCGGCGGTCCCCGTGTCGTCCGCGCCGGTGGATGGCAAGGTGAACGTGTTCCTCGGCGAGAACGAATGGAGCCGGGCGGAATCGCTGGATCCTAAGCCGCTCGTGCGGGACGGTTTCATCGTCAGCGCGAAGGGGCGGAGTATCTTCCTTCTCGGCGTGGACGATGCAAAGTGCGACCCGCGGGACTGCTTCACGGGCGGCGCCAACGTCCTGGGCTTCGAGCGCGCCACGCTGAACGCGGCATACGACTTCCTCGAGCGCCATGCCGACGTGCGCTTCTTCTTCCCGGGCGAGCTTGGCACGGTGGTGGGGCGCAAGGATTCCATCTCCGTGCCGCAGGGTACGCGTAAGGTGGAGCCGGCCTTCACCGAGCGCTACTTCGGCTGGTGGAACACCGCGAAGGACGGATGGTACGACAAGAGCGTCACGATGCGGGAGGTCACCAACCGGCACTGGCTGCAGCTACGCTACGGTTCGAGCCGGAAGCAGTGCTGCCATGGACAGCGGCACTTCCACTACGTGAAGCGTTTCGGCAAGGAGCATCCCGAATGGTTCTGCCTCCACGACGGCGCACGCGACCTCACCGAAGGGCCGTTCAAGACGCGCTGGGGCCCCAGCTACACGATGTGCTCCAAGCTCTGCTACACCTCGCCCATCCGCGAGGAGATCTACCAGGACGTCAAGGCGTTCCTCACCGGCGCGCCGGCGTCGTCGCGCGGGCTGAAGGCATGGGGGCAGAACTGCGTAGCCAGGCGCGACGGCAAGTACGTGGACATCATGCCCGAGGACGGCTTCAAGGCGTGCGAGTGCCCGAACTGCCAGGCCGCCTACGACAAGAACGACAGGGAGTACGCCACCAGGCTCGTGTGGGGGCTCACGGCGGAGATCGCCCGCCGCCTCAAGGCCGAAGGCGTGGAGGGCGGCGTGTCGCAGATGGCGTACCATCCCTACAACGGCGTGCCGGACTTCGCCTTGCCGGACAACCTGCAGGTGATGGTGGCGGTGCCGGGACCTTTCGTCACGGGCATGCCGGAGCGCCATGCGGACCAGATGAAGACACTCCGCGACTGGACGGACAAGCTCGGACACAAGGTATGGCTCTGGACGTATCCCGGCAAGTATCCGTTCTCAGGCAAGATGCCCGGCATCCCCGAGATATGCCCGCGCGCATACGCGAAGTTCTTCACCGAGGCCGCGCCGTACATCATCGGCGGCTATGCCGACAACGACACCGACCGCTACATGTTCGAGGCGCTGAACCTCTATGTGTACGCGAAGTGCGGATGGGATCCCTCGGTCGACGTGGAGGCGCTGATCGACGACTGGACCTCGCGGTTGTTCGGTCCAGCGAAGGCCGAGATGAAGGCAGTGTACGATATGCTCGAACGCAAGTGGATCAATGGCGTGTGCAGCGGCCGCGTGGTGGTGTCCGCCGTCGGGCCGGTGACGATGAAGCCGTCCGTGGGACAGCTCTGGTCTGAGATCTACAACCCCGCCGCCATCGCCCAGCTGCGGTGTCTCTTCGACGAGGCGGCGGCGAAGACCGCGCCCGGCTCGCTCGAGGCTCGGCGCGTGGCGCTCATGCGCAGCGAACTCTTCGATTCCCTCTCGCGGCAGTCCGAGAATGCGGATCCCGCTGCGGAGCTGCGCCGCCGCGCCGTCAGGAAGCCCGTGAATCTCATCTCGAACGGCGACTTCGCCACGAAGGACGGCTGGAGCAGCTCGGTGAAGTGGGGGGCGGCGGAGCTCGACTTCAAAGACAAGGTGACCGGCGCCGCATCCGTGCGGATATCCTCCGACGCGGCGCCGCACCGCGAAAGCAACGTGCAGGGCGACTTCTCCACGTTCGTGGACATCAGGAAGGGCAGGAAGTACCGCCTTTCGTACTTCATCAAGACGAAGGACGTGGTTCCGTACGAGTCGCCAAACTGGAACGGGGCGGGCGTGTGCGTGTGGTTCAAGCCCGGCAACTACACCGCGCACTACTACGTCAAGGATCCAAGCCCGCTCCTGAACGGCAGCTGCGGATGGGTAGCCCAGAGCTTCGAGTTCAGTCCGCCGATCGATACCCCCCATGCGAAGTTCCAGTTCCGGCTTGAGAATTCTCTCGGTACGATGTGGGTGGACGGCGTGCTGCTGGAGGATGTGACGGACGACCGGAAGGTGCAGGGCGACAACGCCTTCATGGTCGGCGTAGGAGGGTTCAGCAAGGCCGTATGCAACGAGAAGGGCGTGCGCGACCTCAAGGAGATAGGCGCGGACTTCGTGCGCTGCATCAACATCTCCGACCGCGCCACGCTCGATCTTCTCGAGAAGTACGGGATAAAGGCCGTGGCGAACGGCGTTGTTCCGGGCTGGTGGGGCGGAAAGACGGAGTGGGCCGGACTGATGCACGAGAAGAGGCCGCTTTCGGCGTATGCCAAGGCAAAGGCCAAGTACGTGCCGCATCCCGCCATCATCGCCGTGGACATCGGCGACGAGCCGAGCAAGAGCGACTTCGCCCACTATTCGAAGGTGGTGGAGCTGCTGAACGGCGAACTGCCCGGCGTGCCGTTCGCCCTCAACCTCTTCCCAAGCTACGGATCGCACATCGCGATTACGCCGGAGGACAGGCTGAAGCAGCTTGGGACCTGTTCGTACGAAGACTACATATGCTCGTTCTGCGAGCTGTTCCCGACCATGCCGGAGATCAGCTTCGACTTCTATCCCTATTCGGCACCGGCGGGCAAGGTGGAGGGATATCTCCTGGATCGCCTGTCCGACTTCGCGGTAGTGTCGCGCGCATGCCGCAGG
>JAEEGL013436992.1_pt1 | contig 11933 bp, 19 predicted proteins | sample 9134231 | NCBI WGS metagenome assembly JAEEGL01 (sample SAMN16246548, study PRJNA631951) | gut metagenome | biome: gut microbiome; feature: rumen; material: fiber-attached | host: Bos | place: Iran: Karaj | collected 2018-10 | reverse complement strand
AGAATGGGAAGAAGAAAACGAAACAGAGGATTCCACAGAAGGAGAAAAGGAAGATAAGAAAAAGGATAAGGCAAAGACAGTTGACTATGGTAAGGTTGCAACTGCAATTGGCCGATTTGGTGGTTATGGAATTAAGGTTTCGCCGCCAGATATAAATTATTCTTCTTATACATTTACTCCGGTTGTAGATAGAAATGAAATCTTATACGGATTGCGTGGTATCACGCGGCTATCTATCTCTACAATTAAAGAGATAATGGATAATCGTCCATTTACATCTATGGAAGATTTCTTAGCAAAGATTAAGGTAAACAAGATTCAAATGTCTAATCTAATTAAGTGCGGAGCATTTGATACATTGGTTGGACTACCTCGTGAACAAATTATGGAAAAGTATATTGGGATGATTGCAGATCAGAAGCAGAGATTAACTTTGCAGAATATGCAAATGCTAATTGACCATGATTTGATTCCAGAAGAAATGATATTTGGTAAGAAATTATTCCTCTTTAACAAGTTCCTAAAGAAACAAAAAGCAAAGGAGTATTATGATTTAAATGATGCTGCCATCAATTTTATTGCTAGTCATTTTAGTGCTGACTGGTTATATAATGGAACTATGATCTCCGTACCTGTTTGGGAAGGGTTATATAAGAAGGGTATGGAGCCAATGAGAGCATACTTAAAGGAACATAAAGATGAAATGCTAAAGGCATTGAATGATGCATTATATAAAGAAATGTATGACAAATATGCGGCCGGCAATATCTCACATTGGGAGATGGAATCTGTAAGTTTCTACAGTAATAAGCACGAGTTAAGTGACTCTCAATATTGGTATGATGATTTCTTCAAGCTACCAACTGAACCAGAAGTAGATTATACTTTCTTTGGTAAAGATGGTAATGAAGTAAGAATTTATGCATTAAAGAAAATTATTGGTACGGTAATTGATAAGAGCAAGATGAAAAATACAGTTACATTATTGACTCCTACCGGTGTTGTTAATGTAAAGATTTATAAGAACCAGTACGCTGGATATGATAAGCAATTATCGGAAAAAGGCGCAGATGGTAAGAAACATGTCAAGGAAAAAAGCTGGTTTAGCCGCGGAACATTATTGATGATCCAAGGTATTAAGCGCGGTCAAGACTTCATTCCGAAGAAGCGCAAAGATAGCTTTTATCCGATTATCTCTAAAATAACTGGTATACATGATGATGGGACGTTAGAGTTCCAAACTGAGCGGGCGGAAATTGTAGAATGATAGGTTTAGTTGATCTACAATTGCAGAGTTGGGATAAACCCCAACTCTGCCCACCTAATTTAGAGATAATGAAACTTGCTACTTATTATCAGGCAGAAGAAAATAAATTCTGCCGCCTTATAAACTTAGATGAAACTGAATTAGGTGGTTATGAAAAAGTATATGTATTCAGTGAATCTAAGGATCATATTACAGTACCAGAAGCATTTAAGCGCGCCGATAATGTAGTATTCGGCGGTACAGCTTTTACAAACGGTATATATGTCCCATTTGAAAATAAGCTAATTGATTATACTATTGCGCGCCCGCGCATATATGCAAACTTCTTAAAGGAAAAATATCAAGCTGGACTTAAAGAAATTGAAGTTACACGCTTACTCGATAATTCCTATTATAGATGGCATGCTGGCGAAACGCCGCTACCATTGCCTGCAATTAAAAAACGGCATCGTATTTATATATACGATAGAGAATTTTTCCAAGAAGGCTGGCGCAAAATAATAGATAGGATAATAGATCGAGGCCCTTCCTCTATTAACTTTATTCATCCTGCACATTATAAACACATTTCTGACTTCCTAGAGGTTCGTGAAAATGCTTTAATTGCTCGCGGGAATGATGCATTTCTCGATCTTGATATTCCTTTAAAAGAAACCCCAATTCTAATGAAACTTTACAAAAATCGATTACTTGCGGTAATCAGTCAGAGTTCCCAAGTGTACATTACACTTGGAGGCTCTTTTCATTATCAATCAGACTATCTGAAAGATATAATTTATAAACTTAATTTATTATACGTATTTTGGAGTTGTAAGATTCCATTAAAGATAAAATACGAAGAGCCAGCATTGGGTTGCTATAATCCAATTGCGGATTTATCCAAACTAATATCAACGTGGTCACAAGGTGAAACCTGTCATGTAAAAAGTATTGTAGATAGGATACCGAAAGACAAGAAATTAACTGAAATACGTCCAGAACGTGAACAGCTTAGAGTAATATTAGACAGATATCCGTCATCTAAAACTTTATTTTACCAAACCACGGAAACAGCTAAACAAGGAGGCTTCTGGAAATATGGATATTAACAATGTTAAAGCTACATATGAGCAGCTAAAATCCGATTTAAAACATGCATTATCACGCATGGAACGTAGCGATCGTGTTTTCGCCATTAGAGATCAGATGCTTGATCTACAAAAAATGTGTCCACATAATAATGGGAACTATGATTTTTCTAATACAGACGAGTGCCCTTATTGCGGGAAGCGCTTTAAGGGGTGAGTTTATGACAGAAATATATACATTACCTTCTTGTCCTATTTGTGAAATGGTCAAGAAGAAACTCGCGGCAAAAAATATTCCCTTTGTAGAACGAAATTTTGATGACTTACCCAAGGAATTAGATACTGACCGCGCTCCGGTGCTAGCAATAGATGATGCGAAGCATCTAGGCTACCCAACATATTTACTATCTCCTATGGAGATAAATGAATGGATACAGGCGGTGTAATTATGGATATTAAAGTACGACTAAATAAAAATTTCCAAACAGCATATAATCGTATGACTGAATTATATGGAGAAGAAATGGCTTATCTAAATGGTTTTGGAGATAAGCAGTTATCATATACTGACTTTATTGATAATTTTATTGATAAAGATACAGTTGCCGACGCATCTGTGGATGGTAATTCAAATGTCGGTAATAAAGATATGCGGACTCTTATGAATGAAATGCCAAAGCCGCATAGAAAGTTACTTGCTTTTAACAAGATTTTCTATGAAATGAACAAGCGTTATGGATTTAAAGATGCTAATGAGTGGCTCGAAAAGGAATGGACCAAAGCACTCTATATGCACGATGCAGATACAAGTACTTATGTTCATTATTGCTTTGCTTATGACTTAAAAGATGTCGCAGAAAGAGGTTTATTCTTCCTAAATAATTTCAATGCAGAACCTCCAAAACATTTAAGTACATTTGTAGATTTTGTAAAGGAATATATTAGTTTCGCGGCCAATCGCTCTTCCGGCGCAGTTGGCTTACCTAACTTAATTCCATATATGTATTACTTCTGGAAGAAAGATGTGGAAAATGGCTATGCTACAAAGTCTCCGGATTATTATGCAAAGCAGCAGATTCAACGTTTCGTATACGCTGTAAATCAGCCTTACGTTCGTGATGGTATGCAAAGCGCGTTTACTAACTGTTCTGTATATGATATGAAATATCTTGAAGCATTATTTGCTGGAAGTCAGTTCCCAGACGGTTCATTTATGATTGACGACTTAATGGGGATTCAAGATTTCCAGAAAGTATTCATGGAAACTATCGCGGAAATCCGCCAACATAATATGTTTACTTTCCCAGTTCTAACTATTTCCCTACTCCGTAAGGATGGTAAGTTCGCGGATGAAGAGTTCGCTCGCTGGGGCATTGAGCATAATAGAATTTGGAGTGATTCCAACTTATTCATTGACGATAGTGTAAACTCTCTAAGTAACTGTTGCCGCCTAAAGAGTAATATCGAAGACTTAGGATACTTTAATAGTATTGGCGGTACAGCATTGAAGGTTGGCTCTGTAAAAGTTTCTACTGTAAATCTTGCGCGCCTTGCACTTGAATATGCCGGTGATGAAGATCTCTATCTTGCAGCGCTACGGGATCTTGTAGAGCTGGATTGCAAAGCTCTTGATTGTGTACGTCACATCATTGAACGTAATGTAGAAAAGGGTCTTCTACCGAATTTCTCCAAAGGAATTGTAGACTTCGAGCATCTATACAATACCGTTGGTATCATCGGCATTTATGAAACAATGAAGACATTCGGTTACACCCGTGAAGATGAACTTGGAAATGTTTATTATACAGAAAAAGCTGATGCCTTTGGTAAACGAATCTTTGAAATGATTCATGCTACTAAAGATAATTTCGCGGCGGATAAAGACTACAAGATCAATATTGAACAAATCCCAGGTGAATCCGCGGCAGCAAAGATGCAGATTGCAGATGAATTCTTCTACCCCGATGAAGTAGTCAAAGACCTACCATTATATGGTAATCAGTTCATTCCTCTAGGAATTAAAACTACTATGGTAGAGCGCATCCGTATTGCCTCTCTATTTGATAGCTACTGCAATGGTGGTAGTATTGCTCACTTAAATATTGACGCGCCGTTTGATACTTTTGAAAAGGCTTGGGAAGCAGTTAATTATATCGCGGATCAAGGCTTAACCTATTTTGCTTTTAATACAAAGATTCAAGCTTGTGCAAAGAATCATGCGTTCTATGGTACAAAATGCCCTATTTGTGGCGGAGACGTCGCAACTGAATATAGCAGAATAGTTGGGTTTTTCACGCCTATAAAAACTTGGTCTAAAGAAAGGAAAAAAGAATTTGCAATGCGCCAATGGGAACACTTAAATGATTAAGGCAATTTATAAAATAACTAATCTAATTAATCATAAAATTTATATTGGACAAACAGTTCATCCTAATAAAAGATGGTGGGAACATCAGCAAAGAGCAAAAACTCATTATGACAATTATCCTATTCATTTGGCTATTGATAAATATGGCGCTGAAAACTTTAGTTTTGAAATATTAGAATGGACTAAAGATTATGATGATGAAGAAGCTAGATTAATTAAAGAATATAATAGTATTAGTCCTAATGGATATAATTTAATTGAAGGTGGCCATTCTCCTATTATGTTAGGAGAAGACCATCCTCATAATACTATTTCAAATAAAAATGTACTAGCAGTTATACAAGAATTAAAAGAAAATAAATTATCTGACCGAGAATTAGCTTTAAAATATGATGTTAGTGATAAAGTTATAGCCGATATTAATCATGGCTATTCTCATAAACAACCCAATGAAGCGTATCCTATTAGAATTAAAAAAGGACGTCAATATTTAACAGAAGAGCAGGTAAAAGAAATTAAAGATCTACTTATTAATTCACAATTTTCATTTACAGAAATTGCTGAACAATATAATACAACTAAAATAAATATTTCTCAAATTAATAATGGGCGAAGTTTTAATCGCTTTGGATGGACTTATCCATTACGTACTAAACCAGTACGTGTAAATTAAGGAGCATATCAGTGGAAATTAAACGAATTTATGAATTACTTAATATAGAACGTGAATGTGTTATACGTGGAAATACCTGTAATAGAGATTGCATCAATTGTGAACTAGTACAGGACGATCAAGAATTAATATCAATGTATAACATTTTAATTACAGCGATTGAAAGTTTTTTACCTAAATGGAAGACTTTGGAGGTAAATGAGGATGCAAACAAAAGTATGTAGGATATGTGAAAATTTAGAACCTGGAGATAGACTTTACCAATCAAGCTCTTGGGACGGTGGTATAGGTTTTGATTATATTGATGATATTGAGTATTGTCCTGTTTGTGGCGCTAAGTTAATGACTTGGGACGAACGTTGCAAGTTAAAACGGGAGGCGCGTGAAAGTGAAGTTGAAAGGGATAATTGATTATGATTGTGCCAATTATAAAGAACCTACATTAACTCTTCTTTTTAATCATTGTGATTTTAAATGTGATAAAATAAATGGCTGCCAAGTTTGCCAAAATAGTAGCTTGACAGCCGAACCCGACATAGAGGTTTCGGGTCAATATATTTGGGATCGATATATAGAAAATCCATTAACTAAAGGTTTTTGTTTGCAAGGTCTTGAACCCTTTAATAGCTTTATGGATTTAGCGGAATTTCTTTATTTTATCCGCGTGACCAAAAAATGTAATGATCCTATTATCATTTATACAGGCTATAATAAAAGAGAAGATCCAATTGTAGAAAATGTATTGTATAAATATCCAAATATTATAGTTAAATGGGGCAGATTTATAATGGGGCAAGATCCTCATTATGATAAAGTCCTCGGAGTCAACCTTGCAAGTGATAATCAATATGCGGAAGTGATAACATGAAGGTACATATTAACCCTGATAAAGAAATTGTAAAAGCTGTAAAAGAAGCGTTAAAAGAAAATGATGGATACTGCCCATGCGTACACGAAAGTTGGGGCAAGGCAGAATATAAGTGCATGTGTGAAGATTTTCTTAACAACGTACAAGTTGGAAAAACATGCCATTGTGGATTATATATTAAGGACGAGCTGTAAAAAGTTCGTCCTTCATTATTGTAAACACTTGACTTTTTGCAAAAAATCTGTTATAATAAGGTATCAAGAAAAATAGTGGTGATAAAATGATATACGCTATATTTGGATGCCTTATTATGATAGGCTTTTTGGTATATAAACTTTACCAAAAACAGCGAATTGATAAAAGTGAATTAGAAAAATATAATAACGATTTACTAAATACTAAAGCAGAGAAGAAAATCTTAGATGAATAGTTGGGTTATGAAAGACAAAAACTCAATGAGTGCCGACAAGATATTGAAACTGCGCTTGATACATATAAAGATATCGCTGAAACTCGTTTAAAAGAAATAAATACTCAAATGGAAGAACAGCGGCAGAAGCGGCAAGAAGATTTAAATAAAGTAATTGAAGCTAAATAGAAAGATGTCGATAATGAAATCTTACGTTTAGACGAGATACTAAAAAATACTAAGGCAGAAACAGAGTATGAAGCTGCATAGTATTGGTATAAAACACATCTAGAAAAACAAAAATATGAAAGTTTACTTGAACCTATTAAACAATATGAAAAAGATAAGCAAGAAAAACTTTTCTATACAATACAATTACCTGAAGAGTTTTAGGAAGATATCGAATACCTATTAACTACAGTCGCCGCAAAAGTACAACATCCAGATATAATTAGTAAACTTGTTTGGACGGAGTACGTCAAACCTAATCTTGATAATACATTTAAGCGTATAGAAATAAAAGCTGAACCAGGTATTTATAAACTAACAAGTTTAGAAAATGGCATGTCATATATTGGTAAGAGTACCGATGTGAAGAAACGTATTTCAGATCACTTCAAGAGTACAATTGGCATTAAGAGTATAGCTGATCAAGCCGTACATCATGCAATACTTAAAGAAGGATTTTGGAACTGGACGATTGAAATTATAACTTATGCCGATAAAGAGCAATTAAATGAACTTGAAAAGTATTATATAGAGTTCTTTAAGACGCAGGAATATGGATATAATAAGAATAGTGGAGGCGGCGGATAATGGCAAAAATCTTAGAAGAAGATGTATTTAAAGCAGACCGAGAAAAAGAATCAACTAAAAAGTTGTTAGGATAGATGACAATTCCTAACGTTAGAATTAACTGTTTAGATTTTGATGATGGCTTGACTTTAAAAAGAGCTGATTCTATCTTTTTAAGTAGTCTTGAAGGCTATTATGAAGAATATAATAGCAGGACTGGATGGAAAGTAATATTATCAACACAAACTCTAGCATTAGAAAATTATGAATTACTTATTAAGTACAGTCATTTTTCAATTGACACGGAAGAAATCTATCGAGATACTAATAATAATGATATTAAAATAAGTAATTATCGTTGTGGATTTAATAATGTTACTATTCAACACAAATTGTATTGTGATGGAGAACCAACTGTATGGTACATTACTCTTTTCCGTAAACCTTATGAATATAAAGAGCCTCCTAAAAAGGATGAAAAACCTAAGTCTGTTACAGAAGAGAAAAAAATCCAATTACGTTCTACGCATTCTAACACTTTAGGAGAAGTAAAACTATGACAGATTTAACTAATGAAATAAACGAATCATTTGTAACAGATGATGTAGCAATACAATCAACAGAAGAAATAATTGATCGTTTTGCGGCGATCAATAATATGAGCCGTGAAGATGCAATGGATAGACTTAAAGTAGTAAGTACATCTTCACCAGAATATACGCTTGCTAGTATTGAAAAATATACTGTTGATAAGATCAATGCTAAAAGAACGCCAATGAATCGCGAACAACGACGGGCACTTAAAAAGAAAGTTGGCGCAAAGAAATATGCTGAAATGATAGCAGAGGAAGGTAATACGGTGGAAGCAATAGTTGAAACCGCAAAGAAACTTAATTATATAGACTTAATTCAAAAACTAAGAAAGATAAATGAGGAGAATGAAAAGAATGGCAAGTATAATGACGAAGAAGACTGAAGTCTTTAAGGTTGACACCGAAGAAGAAGCTACGGAGATTATCGAAGATTACAAGGCTCGGTCAGTGACCGGCGGCTATATTGTATCGAAGACTAAGGTTGATTATAAAACCAAGAAGTATCGTAGCGGTGAGCATAAAGGTGAAATTGAGGATGAATGGTGGATGGTAGAAATCACTGTTTCCTATGAATAAGGAGTGAATCAAAATGAATGAAATGGAGACCTTCATTAAATCAATATAGGAATTACTTAATATTCCAGACGAAACATTAACTGACGATACTCTAAAAGTTATATTAGAGAATATAAAGCAACAGTTTTCAGAAGCTCAAGTTGCTACTAGCGTGAATCAGATTATTAATAATCTGGAAATGGAAAACATTACTAAAGAAGAAGCAAGAAATGTTGTCGAAGTTCTAATTTCTACAATTAAAGAAATGGCTTATGGAGAGCAGACAGTCACAGGCAACAAAAAAATCTTAATTGACACCGTACTTAATAGTATGTTTGATATCTTCTACAAGGCATTAGACAAGTATCATACCTACGCAATTGAACTTCCTATGGTACTAGATGCCGGCGCGAAAGTGCCGACTTATGCACATGATACTGATGCTGCCGCAGATTTATATGCGCTAGAAGATGTTTATCTTGAAGGCGGTAACAAAGGTATTAAAATTCGTACGGGTGTAAAGATTCAGTTACCAGAAGGTTGGTTAGCACTCATTATTCCACGCTCTAGTATTGGCGCAAAGACCCCTCTACGTCTAAGCAATAGTGTTGGACTTATTGATAGCGGTTATCGTGGAGAACTTGGAGTATTATATGATAATATTTCTGATGATCTATACGAGATTAAAGCGGGCGACCGTATTGCACAGTTACTCGTTATGCCAAGTTATAGATTCCAACCAAAAGTAGTTGATGTTCTTACTTCCTCTGACCGTGGTGAAACAGGCTTTGGGGATAGTGGTAAGTAATGGGTAAAATAAACATTTATACAGTGCAAAACGCACTTGAAGCCGAAGGTTGGAAACTTGTAAGTGAAACCTATCAGAATTTGAAGACTCCACTTCAAATGATTTGCCCGGCCGGCCATCCACAAGAACAGACATTTGAAACTTGGCGCAAACATAAGCTATGTGATATTTGTCTGGCAGGAGACCCCTATAAGGTCAAAAAAAATAAAGTGCCCAAAAAGGGCACAGAAACTCAGCGTATTCTAGCCTTAGACGCCGCGACTGGCGTTACAGGTTATGCAATATATGATGATAAAGTGTTAGTGGGCTATGGAACTTATAAAACAACTTCCACCTTACCCGCAACTGAGCGTATTAACCAAGTAAAGAATTGGTTAAAAGCTGCATTAAAAGAATGGGAGCCAGACTTCGTAGGCATTGAAAATATTCAGCTACAAAAGTATGGTCAATCCGCGGCGCAAGCGCAAGTTAAAACCTTCCAAACTTTAGCGAATTTACAAGGAGTTATTTTAGATACCATATTTGAAGCCGGTGTCAAGAATGAATTAGTATATTCAAGCGAATGGCGTGCTTATTGCGGAATCAATGATGGTGACCAACATCGTGATCCCAAAAAGAAGGCGGCGCAAATTAAAGTAAAAGTTTGGTATGACATGGATTGCTCTGAAGATGAAGCAGATGCAATTTGTATTGGAAAATATTTTTGTGGAAAACTAAAAACACACAACTCATGGGGTGAACAGATATGATTAAAGTAAAAATTCTCCAGCTAATCAATAGCGCGGAAATGTTACAGAAGTTGTCTAAACAGGACTTTACAGCAAAACTAGCGTGGAAGATTGCTCGTCTATTAAAAGCCGCGGAAGCTGAAATTCAGAGTTTCAATGAGACTCGTATGACGCTAATCAATAAGTACGGTGAAAAGGATGAAAATGGACAGTTAATTACTGATGAGATTGGTAATTGCAAGATCGATGAAGCTAGTGTAACAGAATTTAGCAAACAGCTAAATGACTTGCTTGATACAGAGGTAGAGATCAATGCCAATAAGATGAAGATGGAAGACTTGGAGGAAGTTAAATTTACTCCAAACGAAATTGGCTTACTTGAACCCTTCCTCGAAACAGAAGATGAATAATAAAAAAAGAGACCCTCTCGAAAGAGAGGGTCTTATTTTTTTTATGGATTATAATATACTGTGCAAGGAACACGAGAAGTCGTAGCGTCAGTAGAACATACTACTGACATTTTAGTAGATGTACTAGTTGTTAAATTACCAAAGCCTTTAATAAAGTAATAAATAGTTTTTCCTTCGCCACAAAGATTAATATGCCCATTTGAAGAATCAGAAGTAAAACTTACAGTTTGAGGGAATCCATTAGCTGCGCCGCTAGACGCATAATGTACACCAAAGTCAAGGGTGATATGTGGTACATCTGGATTTTCTGTATTAATAGGCGAATTTGCTAAAGTAATTGAAACAGAACTATTCTACGATGAACCAAAAGAACTACTACGAATAGACTCAATCGTTGCTTCATAAGTATAATAAGTCGATCCATCACCAAATGATAAATTCTCGCCATTTGTGGTAACTAATCGGTTACAACGCTGATTCTGCCAGGCAATATCAGGAGATTCACCGAAAATAGAGGTATAATGAATCTCTGCATCATAATACGGACGAATTAATACCCAGTCATGCGCTTGTCCTCCACTACGTGTATAAGTAGTATTACCAATAGTTACAGGATTACCCGACATATAAGCTAGTATATGCTCCATTGTATCTTGCCAAGGTGCATTTTCTGGCACAGTTTGTTTCATAACAATAATGTCATCACGACTCCATTCTTGCTAGCCATTAATCATAAGGTGGGCACTATTTAGAGTAATATTCTTACCACTCATGCTAATACCGTCAGAATTAAGTGTAAAAGCAGTAACATTATTAACCTTTAAATTAATTGAATTATCAGTAAGTTGTAAACTAGTATTGGAAGTTGCGCTTTTAACGCTTGCCCATATTTCCGCATCGCTCATAGTAAAACTGGATGCCTGATTCTCTACACGATTATCTATATAGGTCTATAAGCTGGTGCTATTAATAGTTAATGAGTTAACATTCATATCTAACTTACCGTCGGCCGTATATTTTAATACTGAATTGTTACCATTCTTTAACTAGAATACAGTTCCAGTACTAGTTGCATTAGAACTAATTACCATATTCGGCGTACTTATATTCAATGCTTTATTAGTTGCAAGAGTAATACCATTATCATTAATTAATACCGAATTGTTACTTGTGCTAGTGCCAATATAAATACTTTTACTAGAAGCTAGCGCAATACCACTATCATTAATTAATACTGAATTATTACTTGTGCTGGCGCCGATATAAATACTCTTACCAGAAGTGATCTTTAAATCACCATTTGTATCGATATTACCATTACTGTCAATAGTAAGTACTGCATTATTATTTTTATAGAAGCCTATTACTGAGCTATTAGCTTTAAATTGCGTT
>JAEEGL012346437.1_pt1 | contig 11933 bp, 9 predicted proteins | sample 9134231 | NCBI WGS metagenome assembly JAEEGL01 (sample SAMN16246548, study PRJNA631951) | gut metagenome | biome: gut microbiome; feature: rumen; material: fiber-attached | host: Bos | place: Iran: Karaj | collected 2018-10 | reverse complement strand
ACAAATATTTAATAATTTAAAAATTATAAAATCAATTTAATTTAAATTAAAAATATAATTATTAAATATAATTTTAAAATTATAATATTTAAAATATTAAAAAAATAAACAAAATAAATATATAATTAAATATAAAAATTTATTAATATGTCTTCATCTTTGATATTAGATTTAGATTCAACCAGTCTAACGAATCAAAATTCTATAATTGATCAAGATAATTTAAATCAAATATCAAATTCATTTCTAAACAAAAAAAAAATTATAGAAAAATGGTCTCATAATGACGATAAAAATTTGAGAGCAATTAAAAATAATTATATAAACATTTCTTGGGATTTGATTTCCGAAAAATTAAATAATAAATTTTCGGCAAATCAATGTAAAGTTCATTGGGATTATTCATGTAATCCCAAAATTAAAAAAGGAAAATTTACAAATGAGGAAGATAATTTAATAAAAAAATATGTTGAAATTTATGGTGAAAAAAATTGGAAAAAAATTGAAAATTTTATTCCAAATAGAACTAAAAAACAAATTAGAGAAAGATATATAAATTATATTAAAGTAGATAATAAAATTATTTGGAATAAAGATTTAGAAAAAAAATTAATTGAATATTATTTAATATATAATGGTTCTTGGGTAAAAATTTCAAAAATTTTTAATATTTCTGAAAATATTTTAAAAAATCGATTTTATTCACTTTTAAGACAAATGATACATAAATTACAAAAATCAAATATTGTTAAAAATTCAATTGAATTAAATGAAATAAATAATAAACAAACAGAAAAATTTTTATTTGAAAAAAATAATTTTTTTGAATCAGAAATTTCAAACAAAGAATTTTTTTTAAAAAATCCTTATTTTTTAACTTCTTCAAAAAAAAAGAATTTTACTTTAAAAATATTATTACATTTTTTACCTGATTTATTATATGAATATAATATAGATATAGATAAATTAAATCAAATAAATAAAAATAGGCAAATTGCAATAACACAAATTTTTTATATAATTTCAAATCATATATTCAATAATTTTATTAACGAATTTAATGAAAATAAAAATGAAAATGAAACAGAATTAATAAAAATTTGTAATTCAAAAGAAGGTTGTTCAAAAAGTTCTATTTTATTAAATATGCAATTAAGTCAATTAAGTGGAATAGTTGAAAATGCTCAAATTAATTTATTAAAAATTTATTTTTATAAATTTAAAAAACAAACTTTGGGAATTTAAAATACATTTTATAATATAAAATAAATTAAGATGAAAAGGATTTATTTATATATAAATATTTTTTAATAAAATAATATAATTATTTAGTTTATATTAAATATTTATTATAATTATTTAATAAATTTAAAATTATATTTAATTTAATTTTATTTTAAATTATTATTAATTATTAATGGAAAATAATATTGAAAATAATAATGATATTTTAAATAATTTTAAAATTTGTTTAAGTATAGAAGATTACAAACAAGGAATAATTTATTTTGAAAAAATTATTGCTAATAAATTAATATTAGAATATTATTTTGATGATATTATTTTAGTAAATAGATTAGTTAAAATAACATTAAAAAATTTTACGAAAAATTTAAATAATTTAATTGATTTAAATAAAAAAAAAGAAAATAATGAAGATTATGAAATAAAAGTTTTGAATTATTTTACAAATAATTGTCATAATGAAATTTTATTTTATATACAAAAATTATTAAATTCAACTATTTCTATAAAAAATTTAATTAAAGTTGAAGGAATTGAAAAATCTTTATATTTTAAAATATTAGCAAAATTATATAAATTTTTATTTTTATATGATGATTATGATAAAAGTTTTAATCTTGAAAAAAGTTTGTTTAATTATCAAACATCAATTAAACTTATTATTAATTGTAATAAAGATAATAAAAATTCTTCTTTTGAATTAAATATTTATAAATATAAAATAATTTTTAGTTATATAAAATTTGTTAATTTTTGTTTAAAAGATTGTTTTAGATCTGTTTTATTTTGTATAAACACAATGGAAGAAATAAAAAATGAAATTAAAAATAATATTATTGAAGAAGAAAATTATGTTGATGAAGATTATAATGAAAATTTAAATATTATGTTAGATAAATATCAATTATTTTTTGATAATAATATTGATATATATAATAGAATATTAAAAATATATTATCCTGAAATAAAAAAATATACATAATATTAAATTAATTTAATTTTTTTATTAATTATTAAATAAAAAAATGCTTGAATTAAATTTTTTGATTCTTTGTTTATAATAATTTTAAAAAGTTTTTGAATATTATTTAAAAATTTTTATTAAATTTTATTCAAATCTTTTTCAATTAAAATTTATTTAATTAAATATAAAATTTAAAGTTTAATTTTTTTTTTTTATTTTATTTATTTAAAATTGATATTTATATTTATGAAAATAATTTTTATTCTTATTAATTTTATATTTGTTTTGAATTACATTATTTTACCATTTAAAAAAGAAGATAACATAAAATCATTAAGAGATTTTATTTTTTTCAATAGAATAATATCAGAAATAAATTTAGGTTCACCCTCCCAAAAAATAAAAATATATTTTTCATTTGAAAGATATTCTACATTTATAACAAGTAAAGATATAAAAAAGATTGGACAATTTAATAAATTAAAATCAAATACATATGTAGAAAAAAGTTCTTATAATTCAACTTATTATTTTGATGAAAAACCTGTTATAACTAGAAAAAGTACTGATATATTATCATTTAATAATAATAATAAATGTAAATTCAATTTTTACTTAATTGTTTTTTCTGAAAAAGAAAACAATAAAATTCCTCCAGGTGTAATTGGATTAAAACCGGAAGAAAATGGATATGAAGATGATAATTTTTTATGTCAATTAAAAAAACAAAAAATAATAGAAGATTTTACATTTAGGATAAAATTTAAAGATAGCGAAAAAGGAGAAATAATAATTGGAGATGAATTACATAATTTTGATGAACGTTTTAAAGAAGAATATTTAGTTACTTTTCGAAAAGAAAATGATTATACAAATGCATGGCAAATTAGATTTAATCATATTAAATTTGATTTTAATTTTGAATGTAAAGATACAAAAAGTTTTTTTGATATAAATTTATATGGTTTTATAGGTGTAGAAGAATATGAAAAATATTTAAATGAAACTTATTTTAATGAATATTATAAAAATAATATATGTGAAATTAAATATGTTGAAGAAGCATTAAATATTTATCGTGTAATTTCATGCAAAAAAAAATTAAAAAATTTTAATTTAGATTTTGATATTAATAATGTTAAATTTAGTTTTAATGAAAATGAATTATTTACAAAATTTAATAATTATTTTATTTTTAATGTAATTTTTGGTCAAAGTAAAAAAAATTGGCATTTAGGCCAAATTTTTTTAAAAAAATATTCAATTAGTTTTAATCAAAATAGAAAAATTTTTGGTTATTATACAAAACAAATTAATATTAATAAAAATAATAGTTCTGTTTATATTATTATATTTTTAATTTTTTGTGTTATTATTTTTGCCGGATTATTTTATTATTTTTTAAAATTATATATTAATAGACCTAGAAAAAATAGAGCTAATGAATTAGAAGAAAATTTTACTTATGATTTAAAATATAATTTAATTAAAAATAATAATGGTATATTAAATGTAAAAAATTAATTAAAATAATAATAATTGCTTTTTTATTAAATTATTTATAAATATTAATATTATTTATTATTTAAACTCATAAATTCATTAAGCAATTTATTTAAACAATTTTTTTGTTCATTCATACTTAATTTTTGGAAATTTTTTATAATTTTAGATTCATAATTTTTTTTAGATTTTGATTTATTAGTTTCTTCATCATCTTCTCCTAATGGTAAATCAAATAAATCTTCTTTTTTTATTTTTTTATCATTTAATTCATTTAACTCTTTTTTCTTTTTATTTATTCCATGATTAATTTTTTTATGCTTATTTAAACTTCCTTGGTGATAATATTTATTTCCACAAATATCACAAGTAAATACTTTTTCATTTGCATTATTTCCTTCTTCTTTTTTTTGTCTAGCATGACAAGCAGTATGACCATAGTAAGCACATTTTGATTGAAATTGTTTGTTACATATTACACATCGAAAATCAGGAGGGCATTCATTTTTAATTTTATGTTGTCTTTTTTTTTTTAAATCAGTATTTTTAATCGTATTATTTGATGTTTCTTCTTCTGAAAGATGAATTATATTATCAATTAAAGGATCATTATTCATTTCATTGAAAAATGACATATTTTATTTTATTTTTTGTAATTAAACATGAGATTAAATAATATGTATAATAATTATTATTATTTTAATATTGGCTCTTCATTGTCAATTTCAATTTTTTTAAAACCAATTTTTAAAAAATTAATATATTTTTTTAATAAGGTTTTACATTAATATTTAATGTTTAAAAAAATATTTTGTAATTAAACTTTAAATATGATTATGATAAATTAATAAATATAAAATAAATAATTTGAAAATTTTTATGAAATGTTTAAAAAAATTATTTAATAAAATTTTAAAAGTTTTTAAAATTAAAACTTTAATTAAATCAAATACATTTTCAGCTAATAAATCATTTCATAATAATAAATATCCAATAAATTACAAAGTTTCTCTTAAAGATTTTAAAATAATAAAACAAATCGGAAAAGGAACATTTGGAAAAGTTTATTTAGTTTATTCAAAATATTTCAATCAATATTTTGCAATGAAAGTCTTAAATAAAAAATTCATATCTTTAGAAGAACAAGAAGAACATACAAAAACTGAAAGATTAATATTAGAAAAAATAAATAATCCTTTTATAATATCATTAAAATTTTCTTTTCAAACTCAAAAAAATTTATTTTTAATCACAGATTTTATTAACGGTGGAGAAATTTGTCATTTATTACAAGAAAAAGGAAAATTTTCCGAAGAATTAACAAAATTTTATATATGCGAATTAATAATCGCCCTTAAACATTTACATAAAAATAAAATAATTTATCGAGATTTAAAACCTGAAAATATTTTAATAAACGAAGATGGTCATATAAAATTATGTGATTTTGGTTTAAGTAAAATATTAAATCCTTATCCAGTTTCATTAAGTGCATTTTCATATTCAGAAATAAAAAATACATATAAATTTAATACAAAAGCTTTTACATTATGTGGAACTAAAGATTATATAGCACCTGAAGTTGTTGTTGGAAAAGGTTATGATAAAAATGTTGATTGGTGGAGTTTAGGAATTTTAATGTATGAAATGCTTACTGGAATTTTACCTTTTACTGAAGAAAATAAAAATAGTAATAAAATAAATATTGAAAAATTTAATAATAAAATTTTTAAACATAGTGCGTTAAATAATGATAATTATGATTTAATTTGTAAATTATTACAATTAAATCCTAATAAAAGATTAAGTGATGATACAATTAAAAAACATGTTTATTTTAAAGATGTTAATTGGGATATGGTATATAATAAAAAAATTAAACCACCTTTTGTTCCAAGAATTAATAATGAATTTGATATTTCAAATTTTGACCCTATGTTTACTGATATAAATAATTATGGTTTTGATGAGGAAAATGATAATAATGTTTCAATTAGTTCAGATATAAAAAAAATTGAAATGAAAGAATTTGATTATTATAATTTTGATTATATAAATAAAAATTATATAGAATCATAATTTATTTGTTTTAATTTTTCAAACAAATATAATTATGATTTGTAAATTTTATATAATTATAAATTTATTTTTATATAAAAATAATGGAATTTAAAAAATTATTCATCTTAAAATTTAATATCATAAATATTTTATAAATTTTTTTTTATATAAACTTAAAAATAAAATTCATAATTTTAAAATTCTTTTATTTTTTTATTTCTTTTTATTTGTTTAAATTAAATATGGGAATAATATTAAATTTATGTAGAAAAAATAAAAATCAAATTTCTCAATCCAAAAAAAAAAGAAAAGAAAAGTATATTTATTATAAATAAATTTTTTAAATATTTTAAATAATAATTTATTATAGACAACATATTTTTGGTTATTCAATAGAAGGTATAAAAAAAGAAATGGACCAAACAGGTCAAGATTCATATGACATATTATTAACAGATTTAGGAGAAAACATAAGATTTTTTGGCGTTTATGATGGTCATGGAATAAAAGGAAAATACGCAGCGAATTTTATAAAAGATGAAATTAGAAAAGAACTAATATTAAATCAAAATAACATCCAAAAATTTTCAGAAAAAAAAGATGTAGATAAATATTTTAAAAAATTATACAACAAAATTCAAACTAAATTTTATAAAAATTCAATAGATTTCGATTTATCAGGAAGTTGTGCACTATCAATATTAATAATAAAAAATAAATGTTATATAATTAATTTAGGAGATAGTAGAGCAGTAATAGGTCGAATTCAAATAAGTCCAACTCCAAATACATTTGTAGAGAACATGACATTTAATGTAGCTCAAAAAGTAGCATTTCAAATGTCATCCGATCACAAACCAGATAGATATGATGAAAAAGAAAGAATAGAGAAAAACGGGGGGTGTATACGATTAGATAATGAAGAAGTAAATCAACCTTATAGAGTATATAGTAAAAATGATGATAGTCCTGGATTAGCAGTTAGTAGAAGTTTAGGTGATTTGTTAGGACATACGATAGGTGTTAGTAATATACCTGAAATTTCAGAAAAAATATTAGATGAAATGGATTCTTTTATTGTTATTGCTACAAATGGAGTGTTTAATGTTATGACTAGTACTGAAGTAGTAGGGTTTGTGTTTGAAAAGGGAGAAATATATAATGAAGATAATAGACAAAAAATTGTTGAGGAGCTTGTTCAAGAATGTAGATATAGATGGGAACAGATTAATATTTATAAGGAAAAGTTATTTTATGAAAATTTGGAAAATATGGTTGATGGGGATAAAAAAAAAGAGGTGTTAAAAAAAAATATAGATGATATTACTGCAGTTATATGTTTTTTTTCTATTAAAATTGATGAATAATGTTTTTAATAATGTTAATTTATATGTGTATTTTTTTTAATTATTCTTATTATATTTTATTTAAGACTTAAATAACTTTCATCAATTCTATGTTCTAAAATTTTACTTGTTGTTGTTTGGGAAAAATCTTTGTTTTTGTAATTTATTTTAGATTTATTTAATAAATAAATGTTTAAATTATTTGATTTTTGATTTGGAATATAAATTTCTTTTTTAAATTGATTTTCTTTTGTTTTTAAATTAATATTTTTTTTAGAATTTTCAAAAATTTGTTTTTCATTTTCTTTTAAAATAAAAATATTTTTTGGGAGATTTTCAAATAAATTTTTATCATCATCTTTAATTTCAATATTAAATTTATTATTTATTATTTTAAATAAATTATCATAATTATTTTCATCATCAATTGATTTTAAAAATTTTAAATCATTTATAATTTTATTATTAAAAGTTTGAGTTTTATTTAAAACTTTTTCATAAATTAAATAAAAAAATTTAAAAATTTGAATTTGAAATTTTTTTTCTTTGATTTCAAAATTTGAAATAAAAATTATAATTTCATTTAAACTATTTGTTAAAATATTTTCATTATTAGAATCATTAAAATTTAATAATTTATTTTCATATAATAAATATAAATAAAAAAATTGATTTAAATGATTTTTTATTTTTTCTAAATTTATTTGAAAATAAATTTCAGAAATTTTATCAATTTTATTTTTTTTTTTCATTAATAATTAAATTATTTTCTATTAAATTTTGAAGAATTTTAATAATAATATTAAAATAATCCAAATCTAAATTTTGAATTTTTATTTTTTCATTTAAATTATCAATAAATTTATTAAATTTTTTTTCAATTAAAGTAATTAAATTATTTTTTAATTTTTCATCTTTAATTTTATAAATTGAATCAAAAATTAAAAAAAAATCATTTTCTTTAATATTCATATTTTTAAAATAAATTTTGAAATTAAAATTATTTTCATAAAAATAAAAATCAAAAATTTGTTCTGAAATATTTGTTATTTGTTCTAAACATTTATTTAAAAATAAAAAATGATAAAAATTTTGATTTAATAAATTATTTAAATATTCTAATAAATTATTATTATTATTATTTTCATATTCAAAAATTTTTTTCCAAAAATTAATTAAAATATTAATTTTTATTTTTGGAATATTTAAATTATTTTTAATAATATTAATAATTAAAAAATTTTTGAAATTATTTACAATTTCTTTTTGAATATAAAATAAAAATTCTTTAATATTATTATTAATAATTTCATCATTTTCTTTACAAAAATTTTTAATTAAATTTATTAATGTTAATAAAATTTCAAAAAAATTATAAATTAAATTTATATTTAAATTAATATTATTTTCATCAATTTTACTTAATTCATAAATATTTTGTGAAATTTTTAATATTATTAATTTAATTAAAATTTGTAAACTAAATTTAAAATTTAATTTTTCAAAAAAATTTTTAAATATTTTTGTAATATTTTCATCATAAATTATTTTTAAATAAAATTCACTAAATTCTAAAAATGAAATTGTTTCATTATTTAATATTAAATTATTATAAATATTATCAATAAAATTAATATAATTTTCAATAGAAATTAAATTAAATTTTTCTAAAAAATTTTTTAAAATATTTTCAAATAAATCAACAATAAAAAAATTATATTTTGTTTTTAATTTATTTAATTCTTCTTCATTATTATTATTAACATTTAAAATTTTATTTTTAATATTTAATAAATTTTCAAAAATAATTTCATAATTTTTTTCATTTTTATTTAAAATTTGATAATTTTTATCAAATTCTTCAAAAAAATCAATTTCATTTTTTTCTTTTTGTTCAAAATCATCTTTTAAAAATTGATCATCTAAATTAAGAGAATTTTTACCTAAATTTTCTAAAAAATTAAAATTTAAATTATTTAAATTATAAATAACTTTATTTTTAATTTCTTGAAATTGATTTAAATGTTTTGAAATTTCTTCAATATCAATCATAGAATCAATTAAAACATTGTATTTTTCTAATATTAATTTTTTCAATTCTAAATCTTTTTCACTAATTTCTTTTTCTTTATTTAATTTATATTTTTTTATTTGAATTAATTCATTTGATCTAAATAAATCTTTGACTGTTTTTTCTACAATTAAATCATAATTTTCCATAATAAAAAAAAATAATATTTTAAATAAATATTTATTTTTTTTATTCTTAATGGAAAATAAAAAAACTAAAAAATCAAAACATGGAAAAAAAAATTGGAGAAAAAATATTAATATTACTGATATTGAAATTTCTGAAAATAAAAAAAAATTAAAAGAACTTAAAAATAAACAATTAAATAATCTTAAAAATGAAGATTTATTCGAATTAGATTTAAATACAAAATTCGATAATAAAAATAAAATTTTAGGAAATAAAACAAAAAGAAATAAAATTTCAAATTATGAACAAAAATTAATTAAACAATATAAAAATAATAAATTATTATTACAAAATCAAACAATCGATAATAATAATAATAATAATTTAAACGAAAATAATAATAATAATTTAGATTTATGGGCAGATGAAAATTCAAATTCCAACATTAAAAATAATAATAATAAAATTAATTATCCTTCTTTAGTAATTGCGCATCCTGGTCAAAGTTATAATCCAAATAATAAAGATTTAAATAAATTATTAAATAAAATTGTTGATTTAAATAAAGAAAATGTTTTAAATAAAGAAGAAAAAGAAAAAATTTTAAATAAAAAATTTGATATTATTGAATCTGAATCAGATTCTGATTCTAATATTAATAAAAATGATATTAAAATTTCTAATAATCCTCCTGTGACTGATAAAAATAAATTAACAAAACGAGAAAAAAATTTAAAAGAAAAAAAGAAAAAAAATAAATTAAAAAATAAAGAAGATTTTATTAAAAAACAAATGAAAATTATTATTCAAAATGAATTAAGTTTAAAAAAAATACAAAAAATTCAAAAAGAAAATGAATTAAAAAAAAATTTAGAATTAAAAGAAAAAGAAAAAAATGATAAAATTAAACAAAATAAAATAAAAAAAGGAATTTTTGATGATAAAGATTTATTAGAAAATTTTTCGACTAAAAAAATTCCATTAAGAAATTTAAATACTAAAATTAATCCTTTAGAAGAAAGATGGGACAATATTTTAAAAAGAAAATTAATAGGAGATTATGATAGAAATTCTAATAAAAAAAGAAATAGAAAATTAAATCAAAGACATATTTTAGATCTTAATAATAATGATGATTTTGGATTTGATCACAATTTAGAAATAATTGAATAAAATATAAAATATAATATTAAAAATTAAATAAATATAATTTTATATTTATATTTATTTTTTATCTATCATTTAATTTAATTTATATTAATAAATAATAATATTCTAAAAGAAAATTTATTATTTTTATTAACTAAAATAAAATATATTAAATCAATCTAATATTAAAAACAAAATTATTTTTTATTCATTTATTTCATTTTCTTTCATAATTTGACTAAAACTATAAGGATTAAAACTATATCCATCTGCTTTATAAAATTTATTTTGAAATTCAACCCAATGCAATCTCAACGTATGTAAAAAGCATTCTAAACAATCCATAAACATTAAAATTCCTAATGTAATAACAGCAAAAGCAACAAATAAAAGAGCTGTAAAAATTCCATTTACAAAAAAATTTCCACTCATTTTTAATCCATATCCTAAAGATCTTTCAAAAAATACTTTACTTAATTGACTATGAGCTAAACTCAAAGCCCATAATCTTAAATAACTTGCTGTATTACTAACTGTTCCTAAAATAAATTCTATACTTTCAATTACTTGATTTACAAAAATATCACTAAATGAAGGTTGATTCATATCATTTTTAGGTATTAACATATGTTCTTGTTCATCTATTAAATTATTATTATTATTATCTATAATTTGATTTTTTGATTTATATTTTGAATTTAATTGACTATATTTTATAAATACTTTTGGGAAGATCATACATATCATACAAAGTAAACTTACTATTAATATTATCATATGTGTGCTTTTCATTTGATCTTCTGTTCCCCATAACGGCTCATCACCATCAGGAATTTTTCCAAATTTTAAAAATATGTTCATTAATACTGTTTTTATATCACTTGCTTTTGCTGTAGTTATATCATCCGATGAATCAAAATCTAAAGAAGAATCTAACAATGTAACATTATTATATTTATCATAATTAGTACACCATTTAATAAATATTAATAAATCCATATAACCAAATAATATAGTCATTAGAATAAATTGTGGTATAAATACAAATATAAATTCTGTAAAATCTCTTGAAAATAAAGCATTTAATCCTTTTAAAAATATACCTAATAACATTTGTAAAACACCAAATATTACACTAATTTTCATTTTTAAACTATTAATAAAAGTCAATTCATTTGAAGCAGACATCCAAATTGGATCAACTCCAAATTTATAAACACAATCCTCTTTTTTGTAAACATCAAATTCATGATATCTATCTTCCATATGATCATAAATATTATCAACAGTATTATTATATATAGTCAAGTTATCTTTTTTTGGATAAAAATGTTCATAACATGTTCCAAAATTTATTGGAAAAGATAAAAAATCATTATAACACCATCCACAATAAGTAGCTGAAATTCCCATAAACAGCAAAAAATATCTATAAGGCAAAGCCGTTTTAAACATATTATTACTT
>JAEEGL015638159.1_pt1 | contig 11934 bp, 15 predicted proteins | sample 9134231 | NCBI WGS metagenome assembly JAEEGL01 (sample SAMN16246548, study PRJNA631951) | gut metagenome | biome: gut microbiome; feature: rumen; material: fiber-attached | host: Bos | place: Iran: Karaj | collected 2018-10 | reverse complement strand
ATTAATACTTAAGCATAACTTAAAGAAATTTAATGTCCTTAATTTAAGGTTAAATATCGCTTGAAAATATCGGATTTTACTACGTTTGAAATTTGAAAATTTTACAAAACTTTTTTGCCTTTTCCTATTGACAAAAGCTGCTTTTTTAACTAAGAATCTTTATGTAAAATTTGTGTAAATTTTTCCTTTGGGAACTCTAAAATGACTCTCAATCCTTTTGGATCGTTGTTTGAAGCATAAACTTTGCCCTTCAAGCTAATCATAATTGCTCTAACAATAGATAGCCCTAAACCTGATCCTCCAGTCTCAGATGTGCGTGATTTATCTGTTCTATAGAATCTCTCAAAAATGTTTTGAAGCTCAGATTCTGGAACACCGTCTCCTGTATCTGCAACCTCTAAAATAAATCTAGAATAAGACGTATATAGCCTTACGCTTATTGATTCGCCCTCTTTGGTATACTTAGTCGCGTTGTCTAGCAAGATTATTAAGGCCTGCCTTAATTTGTCGCCATCTGTCCTATATTTAACATCTTCTTCAATATCTAGCTCCATTGTCTTGTTGTCTAATTCACACATCATTTGGAATGGCTCAACAACTTCTCTAACGATTTCAGATATATCGCAATTTGTCTTTTCAACAATTAATCTTTCATTATCTGATCTAGACAAAACTAGCATGTCTTTAACCATTCTACTCAATCTTCCGGCCTCGTGAGTGACTGTTACAAGGGAATCTGAGATATTTTCAACCTTTTCGTCTGGTTCTGCCAGGATTTGGGACATTGAGGATTTTATGATTGCTAGCGGCGTATTAAACTCGTGCGAGATATCTGACACTAGCTGATTGTTTCTGTTTATGGACTTTTCATATACCTTCATTTGCATCATTACTAAGCCGTACGTTACTGCAAATAGAATGATGAAGGCAATAATGAACACCGCAACTGATGTCCAAATGATTGTAGATAAGCCTTTTTTATCTGGGGTTATGTCTAAATACACCATGTATTTTTCCAAGCCAATACCGTTTCCTTTCATTATGCCTGTTTTACATCTATATGTCTTAGATCCGATTTTTACTTCGGTATTGTTTAAAGAATCATTGTAAGTTTGAGAAAAGCCACTAACTGGAGCCCCAATGATAGCGCCGTTCTTATCAAAATACAAGACAGTACAGTCGCTGACAGCTTCTGCAACGCCAGTTTTTTCATCCCAGTATGCACAAGAAGCAACTGCCTCAGAGACAACGTCTAATTGTCTTTGTTGCTTAGCCTCCATTGTGTTATTAGCAGAATATATAGCAATCAATGTAACGAAAACCAACAAAATTGTTGGCGCTATAATACTTAACGCCAACAAAAGTTTTGATCTCTTTTCCGTTTCTACACGACTATATAAATCTCTAATTTTCATTCTCTTCTTTGTCGCTCCACATGTAGCCTATGTTCTTAATAGTCTTTAAGTATTTCTTTGCATCGTATTTTTCTAATGTCTTTCTAATATTACTTACGTAAACTTCTGTAACAGTTACAATAGTATCTGAGTTGTATCCCCAAATTCTATTGAATAATTGCTCTTTAGAAATAATCATATTTCTATTTCTAATTAAATATTCAACAATGTCGTACATCTTACCAGCTAATTTTACGTACTCGCCGTTAATCTTTAACATCTTGCCGATATAATCTAATTCAATGTTTTTGTGAACGTATTTTGTGTTGAAATTGTTATTGTATCTTCTAAGTACAGCTTCAACTCTTGCTAAAAGCTCATCGTTTTCAAATGGCTTAGACATATAGTCGTCAGCTCCAAGCTTTAAGCCTTCAATCTTTTTATCAGTACTATCTAGAGCTGTAAGTATAATAACTGGTGCAACTGAAGTCTTTCTTAATCTAGATAACAATTCAAACCCATTTAACTTTGGCAACATTAAATCTAAAACGATTAAATCATAAGATCCATGTTCTGCCATATATAGGCCTTCTTCGCCATCATATGAACAATCGCTTTCTCCAAGCTTAGCTAGGACATCTCTAATATTTTGGTTTAATGTAATGTTATCTTCAACAACTAGGAATTTCATATCACACCTCTAAAGTTTATTATATCGCAATTATTCTTTTTGCTCAATTTTAAGTTTTACTTGTTCTATATATTTATTCTTATCTACCTTATATATGTGGTCTCTTGTCTTGTTGCAAACACAATAAAGTTCACCATCCATTTCTTCAACATGAACCTCTTCACCGCAAGATGGACATTTATCTAATGCCTTAATCTCATAAAGAATTCCGTTATATGCAACAATAGGTCCTTTTGTGAAGTAAACCTTCATTGGGACAAACTCACCCTTTTCAATCTTTTTTAACGCAATTATCGTATATGTGTCAGAAATAAATATTGATGCAACAAATGCAACGGCAAAGAATGCAACAACAATAATTAGCAATTTTATATTGGCATTTATATCGCCTTTTAGCGTTAATTCTGCACAAATAATGCAGCTTATAAACGCAATTAGAGAAATTGCAACTCTCAATATACTATATAGTCTTGCCTTCTTTATCTCTTGAACTTTTTCAAGTCCAATTTTATTCTCATCAAACTCTTTTGCGTTGTCTATATCTTCTTGTTGAATGGAAGCTTTTGAAAGCAATAGTTCAGTATCCTTTTCTCTTGCTTTTTTACGCTCAATATATGTCAATTTTCTATCTGAATTTTCAGCCCCACAAAATGGACAAAAGGTTAAGTTTTCGTTGAATTCTTTTTTACAAGATTTACACGTTTTCATTTTTCTTAACCTCTTTTTGTTTAAACAAATTTACTATTTCAATAGTAACAAATCCAATTGCTACAAATAATAGAACCCAAATTCCCCATCCTCCGGTTATTGAAGACGAAGAGAAAATTGTATTAACATTTGCAGCCATTGCAAAGATAAGATATGCAAGTGTTGCAATAAAAAATAACCCGCTTCCAATTAGCGACAATTTCTTGTTTTTGAACTTTGAATTTCCCAAAATATATAGGGTTAACATAGCCAAAAATGCCACGTCAATTATAATCGTAAATACAAGTGTGACAACTCCCATTTTGTTTGCCTGATCTATCTTGTCTTGACCTACATATGGAGCTGCTAAGGCAACTATCTTTTCGTAATCTTCATTGGAATCAAAAGTGGCTCCCATCTTCTCTAAAAGGAATCTGAAACCTGCCGTACAACCTCTAAGTGGAGCTATGCCAATATCTAATAAGCTTGCATGAAAATCATGGGCCTCGGCCTCTTCGCTTGAGCCAGTTGTATTAATCTTCAAAGTTCCGGATATTACTGGGGATAATAGCATTATGAAGAAGGTAAATAGTAGAAGCAAAACGGTTGTAGCAAAATAGATATTTGTCCACTTATTTGGTGTTAAATTAGTTGTTTCAACGACGTTAGTTTTTGCGTTGTCTAATCTTTTAGTATCGGCTGCTTTCTTCTTTGCTCTACTTGCCATAGTCCTCACACAATTACAAATATTATAATATTTTTTGTTTTTGATGGCAACAGGAGAATAAAAATTGCCAGATTTCCCACGAAAATTGCCAAAAAATTTCAAGTGTGACACATTGCAATAAAAATGATTTTTAGTTGTTGCAAATCCATTGCAACTTATATAATATTATCCTATAATTATCGCGATGGACAGCACAGAAAACGTTATTCTAGCACCTACGCAACTATGGAAAGACTATGACCCATATTTTGAGCCACTACGTCCTTCTTATCTAAAGTTTGAGGAGACCGAAAACTACTATGATGTTGCAGCATATATAAACGGAGATAAGTACGGTAGTTCGTACATTAGAATATATGTTCGTGGTTATATGCCTAAGTTTGCAAACAATAATGTTAACATCATTTTTATAAATGATGTCTTAGATAAAACCTTCTCTGCAGATAACTTAAAAGCTTATGCAGATGCAGGCTATGGAGTGTTCGCTTTTGACTATGCTGGAAAGGCTGAAAACTCTACAAATTACACGCTTTACCCATCACAAATTAATTATGCTAATTACCTTGATGCAAAGGAGCACTTAAACCGTGCAAATCCTACAGCAAAAGAGACTTCTTTCTTTGTTTGGGACACCGTTTGCATGAAAGTAATCTCACTTGTAAAACAGCTAAAAGGAGACGATTGCAAAATCATCTTATCTGGCTATAAAACGGGTGCAGATATAGCTCTTCAAGTTGCAGCCATCGACAAACGTGTCAATGCTGTTGCATCTTTCCTAAATTTAGGCTGGAAGGACTATAGAAACTACCCTAAACTTGCAACAAATCTGCAAATGAAGATCACAGACGAAAGAAAAAGATGGTTTGCAGGTTGCGCAACAGAGTCATATTTGAAGTTCATAAAGTGTCCAACTTTGTGTGTTACCACCACAAATTGCTCTATTACAAGTTTAGATAGAATACAAGACTCAATGACCATTTTAAAGGCTAATAAAGTTTACTGCTCTTTAAGCGTTCTTCTTGGCCTTAGCGATTCAGTATCTTTTAGAGCTAGAAGTTTGTTATATGGATGGGTTAGCGCATTATCTCAAGGAAAGAAAATGCCTAAGAATCCTGATCTTGAGTTGAAGATAGATAAAAATGGAGTTATGAATACCCAAATAAGCGTAGATAACTCAGTGGAAATTGACGAGATTATCCTAAATTATAGTTTTGATGAACTAGACAGTACACTTCGCAGCTGGTCATCTAAGTATTTAACTGGAGATGAATTAAAGACAACTATTCCGATTTACGAAGAAACACAGATGCTTTTTGCATATGTTACCGTAAATTACAAAAATGGTATTTCTTTATCTTCAATCGAAAAATACATCCCAACTCCAGATGAGGATGCAGTTACAAGATTGCCGGTTAAGAAATCTAGAATTATTTTCCAAAAGAATATGGGAATAGATAGTTGGCTAGTAGAGATTGTAGGATCTATGTTCCAATTCTATGAACCACAAATTGTACAAGGGCCTCTATCTTTATCTGGTATCACTTGTGAAAAAGGTAATTTAACAACCTATTCAATTGGCGATTATAAGCTAAAGAGTGTTACTCAAAACCTTTTGCAATTTGATGCATATTCTAAAACTGAAAGAAATCTAGTTGTTGAAGTATGTTCAGGAACATATGGCAAATATGTAACATATAGAGCAACAGTAAAACTAAATTCTCCAAACTGGAAGAAGTGCTCACTAAAGCTATCTGATTTTAAAGACGAGAACTTAATCCCGCTAAAGAGCTGGAGAGACGTAAAGAAATTATCGTTCTTAAACACCAGCGGTGTTTTATTGACGAATATTATATGGGTATAAGCATGGAAATATATAACGAAGACATGGAAAGAAAGGCAACCTTGCTTAAAAAGATAAACATTGTGCTAGTAGTAATTATTGCTATTTTGGCTCTTGTTTTAATTTCTATGTCATTCTTATGGACTCCTATGACAGTATCTGGACCATCAATGGAAGAGACACTTCAAAATGGAGATAAAGTTATATTGCTTACTGCCCTATATAAGATCCACTATGGTGACATTATAGTCTTCGAAAAAACTGAAGATGACAAGAATGTCATTAAAAGAGTAATTGGACTTCCTGGAGATCACGTTAGATTTAGCATGGAAGAAAAGGCATGGTACAGAAATGGCACAAAGCTTAATGAAGACTACGTAACATGCAAATATGGAGGTTCTTATTGGCAAAAGACAGATGCTTCTCTAAAAGAACAAATGCTATCTGAAGATGGATATTTAGTTGAAGACGATCATTTATTTGTACTTGGCGATAATAGAATCAACTCAAACGACAGCCATATATATGGCGCAATATCGAAATCACAAATCAAAGGAAAATACTTATTTAAGTATTAAGGAGACAGTATATGAAGAACAGCGTTAGACAAGCAAAATTAGACAAACAAAAATGGGCTCTATCTGAACAAACAGGCAAAGACATGTGCGGAACTTTCCCTCATTGTGCAAAGTGCAAGCATGAGGCTCAATATCCTTGTGCAAAGGCATACATCAGAACACATAGAATTGCAGAAGATAAGGATTAGTGAGGTAATATAATGAAAGCTATAGTTTCTGTAATTGGAAAAGACAAAAAAGGTATCATTGCTAAGGTATCTACTGCTCTATATGAAATGGAAATCAATATTGAAAACATTTCACAAACAATCATGCAAGAATATTTCACAATGATCATGGCTGTTGATTTATCTGATTCTAAGTTGAAGTTCAACGAAATCGCAGCAAAATTAGATGCACTAGGAAAAGAAAACGCAGTTGAAATTCATATTCAACTTCAATCTATCTTTGATAGCATGCACCAAGTATCTACACAAGATATCAAACTATAAGAGGCAATATGTATTCTAGTAACGAAATTATCGAAACAATAAATATGGTGTCACATCAACATCTTGATGTTAGAACTATAACTCTTGGTATTTCTTTATTCGATTGCATTACCGATGATAAAAAGAAAACTTGTGACAAAATATATGACAAAATCATGTCTAAGGCTAAAAACCTTGTAAAGGTTGGCCAAGACATTTCAAATGAAATTGGTGTTCCAATTGTAAATAAGAGAATCTCTGTAACTCCAATTAGCTTAATTTCTGCAGCATCAAAAGGTCATCTTGAAATCATCAAAGTTTTGGATAAGGCTGCAAATGAAATTGGCATCGACTTTTTAGGTGGTTATTCTGCTTTAGTACATAAAGAAATGACACCTTATGAAAAGGAATTCATCCTTTCTATTCCTGAAGCTCTTGCTTCAACATCAAAAATTTGTTCTTCTGTAAATGTTGCTACTACAAAAGCAGGAATTAATATGGATGCCGTTAAGTTAATGGGTAATGTTATTAAAGATTGCGCTTACTTAACTAAAGATGCAGATTCAATCGGCTGTGCAAAATTAGTTGTATTTGCTAATGCCGTAGAAGATAATCCATTTATGGCTGGTGCATTCTTAGGAACAGGTGAAGGCGACACAGTTGTTAACGTTGGTGTTTCTGGACCAGGTGTTGTAAAGACTGCCCTAGAAAATGTAAATGGAGATTTAACTGAAGTTGCTGAATGCATTAAGCAAACAGCATTCAAGATTACAAGAGTTGGTCAATTAGTTGCTAAAGAAGCAGCTTCTAGATTAAACGCTAGCACAGGTATCGTAGATTTATCTTTAGCTCCTACTCCAGTAGTTGGAGATAGCGTTGCTCATATCCTTGAAGAAATCGGACTTGAACAAGTTGGTGGATTCGGAACTACAGCAACACTTGCTATGTTAAACGATGCAGTAAAGAAAGGCGGTATCATGGCTTGTTCATCTGTTGGTGGATTGAGCGGTGCTTTCATTCCAGTATCTGAAGATATCGGTATGATCCATGGTGTTGAATCTGGCAACCTAACACTTGAAAAGTTAGAAGCAATGACAGCAGTATGTTCAGTTGGTCTAGACATGTTCGCTGTACCTGGAGATACATCTGCTGATGTCATCTCTGCAATTATCGCAGACGAAATTGCTATTGGCGTTGTAAACCAAAAGACAACAGCCGTAAGAGTAATTCCTGTCTATGGTAAAAAAGCTGGAGATTATGCCGAATTTGGCGGTCTACTTGGACGTGCTCCAATTCTAAAGATTAATACATCTAGCCCTGCTAAGTTTATTAATCGTGGCGGAAGAATTCCAGCTCCACTACATAGCTTTAAGAATTAGTATTATGCAAATAGAAGGAAGAAATCCCATCAAAGAGGCCTTATCCTTAGATAAGACTACAATAACAAAATTATGTGTCGCAAAAGGCACTCATGATTTACAACAAATCATCGACTTAGCGCGCCAAAAAGGCATACGTATTGAGTTTTTGGATAAGTTTAGACTAGACAAAATGAGCGAAACCAAGCACCATCAAGGTGTTATTGGTTTTGCTGAAGAGTTTAAATATTCTTCTTTAGATGAGATTCTTTCTAAAAAAGATGGCAAAGATTTATTTATTCTTCTTTTAGATAATATTGAAGATCCACATAACCTAGGAAGCATTATAAGAGTTGCTGAATGTTTAGGAATTGATGGCATTGTTATTCCAAATAAACGTGCCGCATCTGTTAACTCAACAGTAATCAAAGTATCTGCTGGGGCTACATCATATGTTAAGATTGCTATGGTTAATAACATCAATGATGTAATAAGAGAACTAAAAGACAACTTCGTAACTGTTTGCTGTGCAGATATGAATGGCGAGAGGATTTACGATGCTCATTTAACTGGAGACATTGCTTTAGTTATTGGAAATGAAGGCGATGGAGTTAAGCACTTAACTAAATCTCTATGCGACAAAACAATAGCTATTCCTCAATTCGGAAAAGTTAATTCTTTAAATGCATCTGTTGCTTGTGGAATTATTTGTTCTGAGATTGTAAGACAACGCTCTATTTAGATTTAAATTTTCTTCTAATTTGTTGAATTGTATTATCTACGTCCTTAGGCTTTTTACCTAAGCGCTTTGCAATTTCTTCGTATGAATATCCATCAATAAATAATAATAGAACTTGCTTTTGGGTATCATTTAATTGGCTCATTATCTTTTCTATCTTATCTACGTTATCAAAATTGGTTTCTAGATTTAGTGATGGATCCTCTATTTCGTTTTCATTAATAATCTCTAGAGGTAGAGCTTGACCAATCAACTGGTTCTTTTTTGAATTCTGCTTTCTTAAGAAGTCCACCATTGCGTTTTTTATACAAAGCTAGGCAAATGTATAGAATGATGCATCTTGGCTTGAATTAAAGGATGCTACGGCCTTACAGATGGCTAATCTACCCTCTTGCAATAAATCCTGCTTTAACATTTCATCATTAATAGACATTTCAGAGATAATCTTGTACATTGTTGTTTCAAATGACTCAATTAAATTATTTAGGTCTCTATCGTGTGGAATAGAGGCCTGTTGTTTTTTAACGATTTCCTTGTAGATATCCTCAATCTTTTTCATCAGTTAAAATCTCTTCTAATCTTTGTTGTTGACCTGTTAAATATAGATAGCCTATTACGGCTTCGAATCCAGTAGCTTCTAGATATTCGCCCTTTGATGCGTTTTTAGCAATAGTATTTACATGAGTGTTTCTAGCGCGCATGAAAATTTCCTTCTCTTCTTCGGTTAATTTATCCATCAAAGCTTCAATTTTCTCTGCTTGAGCCTTTGCTTTTACTTCGTTAGAAACCAATACATGTAGCTTATTTGGCTTATATGTAGTAGATAGCGCATACTTCTCTCTTGAATATAGAGAATGTACTGCATCCCCAATATAAGCAAGTACGAGAGGGCTCATCTCTCGCACTTTATTAATTGAAATAATTTGCTTATTTTCTGGAATAAAACTCATTATTTAGAAAACTTTGAAACAAAGTAGTCAAATAACAATTCATCAGAATATGTCTTTTGACCTGTTGCCTTTAGAGTCATTTGCTTAATGTAGTCATAGCAGCTCTTTTCCATAATACGGATAATTTCAAAAGCTTCATCCATATCCTTACCTGCACAGAATACACCATGGTTAGCCATGAAACATGCGTTTCTTCCTTCCATAGCAGCAACAGTTCCCTTCTTTAATGTTTTTGTTCCTGGTAATCCATATGCTCCAACTCTAGCTGGTCCACCAACTAGCTTTTGCATTTCATCACTCATAACTGGAAGTTCAATTCTAGCTGATGCTAAGATTGAGCAATATACTGGGTGAGAGTGGATTGTAGCATTGATTTCTGGTCTAGCAGCCATGATAGCAGCGTGAATCTTTCTTTCGCTTGTTGGCTTCTTACCATCGCTCCAAATAGATGGATCGCTGATTTGAACAACTGGCATATCTTCTGGTGTTAGAGAGATATAATCTAATCCTGTTGGAGTAACTAACATATGATCTTCATCAAGTCTAGCAGCTGTGTTTCCCCATGTACCTTGTACTAGGTTTTCCTTTAATAGGTTAACGCCGCTATCTTTAATAACTTGTCTTAATCTAAGTTCTTCTTCTTTAGTCCATGCCATAATCTTACTCCTCCTCGCTTACTTGTAGGTTTTCTTGGTTAGCCTTACTATATTTCTTCTTGTAGATAAATTGCATTAATTTAGCTTCAAAAATATTGATAGTAACATTCTTACCAATTACAGCACTTGAAACAAAGCAATGAGCTGCCTTGTCTAATACAAGTACACATGTGTAAGCTTCATCTAGAGATCTACCTGTAGTGATACAGCCATCATCTTTGATTAAGCATGAATTGCATCCTTTTAATTTAGCGATAATGCTTGGGATATCGTTGGCAGCAGTTTTGCACTTTGGTCCAACGATTTGAGCCATATCATCTAAAACTGTAGGAATTGTAGCGCCAGCTTTAGCAACTGGAGCAACCCACTTTGGATGAACGTGGCAAATAGCATTAACATCTTCTTTTCCTGTATAGATAGTAGCATGAAGTTTATATTCACCTTCTGATGTAGCTAGTTCAATCTTTTCAACTGCCTTTTCGTCTACATCCTTTAAAGCTACTCCTAACTTTGTAGCATACATATATCCTTGTGGAGCTTTAAGAGAAATACATGCCTTATCGTCATTAATTCCTTCCTCTACAAGTCTTTTAGCATACTCTATAATCTTCTCAACATATTTATTCATTATATTTCTCCTTCAAAACGTCTTGAATTAGCCTTTTTATAAGTTCTCTTTAGAGCCTTATAGATTCTCTTGTAATCTCTAAATAATTCGTCATAGATATGAGCATTTGCTTCATTTGGCTTATATGTTTTGGCTTCTTTAACAAATTGCTTAGCTTCAACGAATCCATCAAGTTCGCCAAGTCCTACTAAAGCGATGATAGCTGCGCCTAGTGCTCCAGCCATTCTTGGATTATCTACAATTGAGAATTCTCTCTTTGTAATATCTGCAATAATGTGCATCCAAGCATCATCTAACGCACCACCACCGATGATTCTGAATTGACGGCAATGGAATCCATAATCCTTTTCGTAGTTCTCTAAGATCCATCTAATGTTGTATCCAATACCTTCATATAGAGCTTTCATTAAGTGTTCTCTTGTATGAGTTGGTGTGATATTAAATAGAGTTGAACGTGTTGTTGTTGAACTTACTGGGCATCTTTCACCACTCATCCATGGAGTACAAATTAAGTGATCTGATCCAGCTGGAATCTTCTCAATAACTTCGTCCATATATCTGTAGATACCTTCGCCAAGTTCTTTTTGTTCGCTCTTAAAGAATTGATCGCATAGCCATTGGATGTTACTTCCTGCAGCTTCTGTAATACCAGCAATTAGGTTCATTTCTGGGTCTGCAGATTGAATAGCAGCTGCACCATGCTTGAACTTTGTAATAGATCTTGATGCTGCACCAACCCATGCTGATGTTCCAAGATAAACGTGGATATCTCCATCTGCGTTCATACCTGAACCGATAGCTGCGGCTTGAACGTCATCACATCCACCAAATACTGGAGTGCCTTCGTTTAATCCCATGCTTTGAGCAGCTTCCTCTGTTAAGCCGTTACCAATCATATCTGTACTCTTTACAAGAGGTGGCAACTTAGCCATGTCGATACCAACAAGTTTTAAAGCGCTTAACCAAGTCTTCTTCTTTAAATCTAGTCCATATGTAGAAGCGCCAGATAATTCTGATACCATAACGCCAGTACATTTATATTTCAAGAAACCATTAACGTCTAAGAAATACTTAGTTTCGTTATATACGTCCGGTCTTTCATCTCTTAACCATTGAATCTTTGCAATAACGTCTTTACCCATAATAGGTGTGCCGGCAACTAATGTAAATATTCTCTTACCGCCAACCTTATTCATTAATTTTTGTGCTTGCTTTT
>JAEEGL012606172.1_pt1 | contig 11934 bp, 7 predicted proteins | sample 9134231 | NCBI WGS metagenome assembly JAEEGL01 (sample SAMN16246548, study PRJNA631951) | gut metagenome | biome: gut microbiome; feature: rumen; material: fiber-attached | host: Bos | place: Iran: Karaj | collected 2018-10 | reverse complement strand
GGCGAGATAAGAGTTGGTCTGGATATTTACCGTAAAAGGGACGACGGTCTGAAGCGTACGGAATCCTTTCAGGGGCCCGTGCCGTGACCATTCGCGGCGCTCCGGAGTTGTAAACCTCTCTTTCCGAGGAAGATTGAGAATTTTGATTCGCGCGAATACGCTGAGCTTCTTTTTGTAACGCGAGGATATTGAAATCCATTTTGCTTTGGAAACGACCGATGTTGCCGCCTTGAAACCGCGACATGGTAGAATTATGATCAACACCGACGATATTGCCTGCGCTTCCATATTTTGCATTATTCAAAAAGCGCGAATCACTCTTTGGCGTCGGTTTAAGACTTCCGTCATATCGATGTCCGCCAATACGACTATTAGGCGTTGTCGAATCAAGAATCGAAGTCGCAGAGGGTTCTGACGGTTGTTGGTATTGTGGCGTGGGTTCATGGGCTCCGACCGAATTGTGGATAAAAAAAACAGTTCCTACAAGAACGACCACAACGCAATATAAACAAGGCGCGAGAATTTGTAATTCCTTCTTCCTATTTTCTCGGTTACGGTTTTTACTCATCATTGGGTCCCTTTGCTGTTCACTAGAGTAAACAACACAATCATTTTCATAAATCGACGAGAATTAGCATTTTCTTAAACGATTACAATCCTAATACTATTGCGTGTTAAGCTGGGTAAGAAGTAGGAAATAAGAAAGTGTAACAGCCAGTCATTTTCTCATCTTACATCGTTAACACCGAAGGAATAATTAACAATTATTTCCGTTTCCTACCAGGCGTAAAATATCTACAGTAGAGGTTTACAGGGTTTTTACCGAGATTTTTTTTCTAGGCGGGATTCTTTGATATTTTACGACAGTACGCCCGATGACCAAGCATGAAACAACCTTTTTTCCTTTATCTAATGCAAGGATTTTTCTGATTTTTCTACTGTGTTTTGCGCAAATGACAAAAAAACCGCTGTAAAGGACTCCGAGTTCAAGACTTGTTGCCATAAGTTCCATGTAAGAACTTGCTAACCCTGCATTAATAGGAGCCTTACTTGTGACAACAACGACCAGAGGAGCTCCTTTAAAAAAGAAATCGTCAGTTACCTCTATGTTGCGAACTATACTGACAAATGGAGTTAGAAGTTTTTTCCAAAAGCGAAAAATGCGAACGCACTCTCTTTCAAGTTCTTGCTGACGGGCGCCTAAGACAATATATGAGACGTCTTGAGCGTTCGCTGCTGTCGGCGAGTAACGTCCCGCTTCTAAAATCATTTCAATTTTTTCAGCTTCGATAGTTTCTTTCGTAAACTGACGGACGCTTCGGCGACTTTTCATAAACGCGAGTAAAGAGTTGCTCTCTATGACCGACGGCGATACAACGTTTTCTTCCAGTACAGAATGTTCCTTCATAGTTACCGCGCCGGTTGGGCAAATGGCGTAACAGTGACCGCAGTCAATGCAGATTGTTTTACGAATTTCTGCCTTGCCGTTCTCAATAAAAAGGCAACCTGCAGGACAATCTTTTACACAACGACCACATCCGACGCATTTAACCTTATCGACGTCTATTAAGTCAAAAGAAGTTTTACCCATTCGTTCTTTCAAACCATTTACTAAATTCTTCTTAATTGTTAAAAAAGTAATAGTTCTCATATCCATTATGTAAAAATATCCTGATTCGGGCAATACGGAGTAAGGAGATAATCCCGCAATATGTCCCGCTTTCTAGCGTTGACATGAGAGATATTGATAATAGAATCCAAGCGGATAATCTTTAATGTCAGTTCACATTCAAGTGAATACTTATTTTTTGGGGCGTTGTATAATTTGTGTTTTTCGAAAACGTATGCAACGAATCTGAGATAATTGTTTGTAACCGATCGTTATAGTATGTATCTGGTAGTTTGACTTTATGTTAGTGAGTTGAAAATGACGAATGCGTCAATCAGAACCTAAAAGTGTTGTTGGTTTTTTATAGTTCTTCTTTCGACGACAAAATTAGAGAGGATATGGGGCTTTTTGAAAAAATTGCTTGGACATTGAACGTGTTTCGGACTGCTGTGAACGTTATACGCGAGGATCATTTGCACGCTTAATGTTTGTCGAAACGAGCCACAAGTTAACCATGTTATGTCCTGAAATGGATGGTCTGAAATGACGAACTCAGTTGAAACAGAAGTTGCGGAGATGATGCGGAACGAGCAGGCGCGACCGATTTTAAAGCTTGAGACCCAACGTTGTATCGGTATCGTTGTCGGTTCAATTATTTATGCGTTCGGCTTCAATTTTTTCCTTTCGCCATTGAACCTCTGCGCTGGCGGCTTTATGGGACTTTCACAGATTGTTGATATCTTTTTGAGGAACGTCCTTAAGCTAGACTTGGGCTCAGTTGAGTTTCCCGGTATTATTTACTATGTTATAAACATCCCATGGCTTGTGGTGGCCTATAAGACCATGAGGCGTCGTTTTGTTTTCAAAACGATTTTCGCAGTCACTTGTTTCTCTGTGCTTTTGACTTTTGTTCCTATAGCAGAGGATCTGATTCTCGAGGAGAAAATTGCCAATACGCTTGTCGCTGGATTGACGTGCGGCGTCGGCATCGGAATTGTCCTACGAATGGGGGCAAGCGACGGTGGAATGGACTTACTTGGAATGATTGTTATCCAAAAAAAGGGACATTCCTCTGTTGGAAGAATCAACCTTATAGGCAACATGGTCTTATACGCGATCTGTCTTATGATCTACGACCTTCCAACCGTTATCTACTCTCTTGTGTTTGTTGCCGTTCTATCATTCACTATCGATAAAGTCCACATTCAGAATATTAACGCTCGTGTTCACATTGTGACGCAGAAAGAGGATTCAAGCACGTTAGAACTTGAGATTATGGGACAACTTGGACGAGGCGTCACAAAATGGAAGGCAACTGGCGCATATTCAGGAAAAGAAGAAACTGTTTTGATGGTTGTTGTTAGTAAGTACGAAATCAGAAGGTTGAGGTCGATTATAAACGAGATTGATCCGAGAGCTTTTGTTCTCATTGACGAGGGCGTAGGGGTTGTGGGCAATTTTCTCAAGAAACTTACTTAGATATTCACATGTCGGGGCGCAAGTAGAGATATTTCACAAGCTTTGTTTCGGTCGGCGTCGCGTCTCTCTAAAGCGATTGATTAGTTTTTACCCATTATGTGTGAGGGGTGAGCTTCAAACTTTTGATTGGAATCCGTGAATGAATAAGAGGTAAGTAATTCAGCGTTGTTGGCGCCGCTCTTCAATCATTCAACCTAATCTAAGCAGATCCTACGACCAGAATCTGCTTAGATTAGAGAATGCTAATGATAATAAGAAACAAGAATGAACGACGTTAGGTTCGAAGACAAGAAGCGGTCCCCCGACGTATCCAGAGTTACTCATTGTAGCATTTGCATGCACAGTTGGCGACGTGTAAAGAGAATGAGTTACTTATGGATTTTTACCTGACCGATGTATAACGCCATTTTGGGATCCATTTCATCATAAATAGGACTCTTTCCTGTATCCAATGTTCTGATTTTCGACATGTCGTTTTCATCGAGAACAAAGTCGAAAACATCGAGATTCTGCGCTATTCGTTCCTTGTGAACGCTTTTAGGAATAACGACAATATTACGTTGGATAAGCCAACGTAGCATAATCTGTCCAGTTGTTTTTCCGTACTTTTCGGCGAGTTCCCTGAGGAGCGAATTATCGAAGACGTGATTTTGACCTTCAGCGAAAGGAGCCCAAGCTTCGTGCTGAATATCGTGTTCGATCATGAAGGCCGCTTCGGAGTACTTTTGATTCCAGACGTTCGTTTCTATCTGATTAACTGCGGGCTTGATTTCATTCATATTGAAGAGATCAGCGAGCCGTTCATTCCAGAAACTTGTTACGCCAATTGCACGTATAAGCCCCTCTTTATAAAGTTTTTCCAACGCTCGCCACGCGCCGTAATAATCTCCATATGGCTTATGGAGTAAATAAAGGTCTAAATAATCCAGACCTAACTTTTTCAATGATATGTCGAATGCTTTTAGCGCGTTATCAAACCCATAATCTTGTACCCAAAGCTTTGTTGTTACAAACACCTCTTCTCGATTGACGCAACTATTCTTAATGGCGACGCCTACTTCCTCTTCATTCTGGTACGCGGAAGCAGTGTCAATCATTCGATATCCTAAGTCTAGCGCGTCAGAAACAGCTCGTTCTGTGGCGCCCCGCTCTGAAATTTGATAGACCCCGAAACCGATCATTGGCATCTTAATACCATTATTAAGCGTTGTGTATTCCATCGCTATTCAATTCCTCGAAATTGAAGCACGATCATCTGTAAACGTGGCGCTGGAAGCGCGATAAGACGTGCTTACCATTACAGAAAGCGTGCCAAATGGTTATGTTTGTATTATTGTAGCTCTTCTATGGCAGCTCCGATAGCGAGCCTTCGTTCGAGTAAAACTTGTGGATCGTGGCTAAAGTGCGTCAAATCCTTAGTGATTTCCGAGAAATCAAAGAGTTTCTCAAATTCTGCTCGTTTTTCAGCTGAGAGTTTGATTCCGTTTTCGGTTAAGAGATTTCTTAGAATATGGAGAGCCTCGCAATCCTGTATACCTGCACGGAGCATTTCCCAACGGATGCTAACATTAGGAGCGTCAAAGATAGGCCTTCCGTCGTTCATTCCTGGAACGGCGGCGGAAAGAGGCGGATAGATAAACCGTCCATCCCCATTCCCCCAAGGATGTTTTGTCCCTTGAGGGAGACCGTAACCTGACATATAACACATCGGATCTTCGTAAGGATTTTGATATCCTGAGCCAAACGCCGTATTACTCGTCCAATAGGTGGATTCCCAAACTAGGCTTCCAACTATGTTACGTTCAAACGCTTGCCAATGCCAAATACGCAATTCTTGCGCTGGGTGATCAGTAAATTCTGTACAATAAGGAGCTTTAGGGGCTGTACAAACATACCACCAAAAGCGATTCCCTTCTCTACGTTGGTTCTGCGATCCGTCGTGTGAATAATTTTGACTTACTGGACACCAGACGTCGATCGAAGCGCCGAATTGTTTCAATGTTTTCTCAAAAGCAGGAGAAGGTTCCTCAGTTAGCATTCGTGCAACTTCGGGAATGTATTTCTTAAGTTTCGCAAATTCACCAGCGACGAATTCATAATCCTTTTCTTCAGGTTCGTCAAAGTTATAAGTATAGGCTGCGTTGAGCATCCCTATCTCTCGAAGGTGGTCTTGAAGTTTTTTACCATAATCGGTCATCATTGCGTCATATTCGGGCGTGCTGGCTTTATATCCCTCAATTTCGCCATCGTAGCGTGCGTCAAATGTACCGCCGCCCAATCCCTTAATGTCGAGCATGAAGTTCGTAAAATGATATTTGTCAAAAACCCGTTTGATTTCCTTGTCAAATGCGGAAAAGTCGAGGTCGCAACTCGGAGGCGTCATGTCAGGGCGCCATGTGACTTTTATCGGGTCCATTGGCGTAGGGTTGTAGGGACTTATTCGGTAGTCGCCAAAAGCTTTGAGATACATTTCCAGAGTAGCGCGTTTGTCTTCCTCTGATTGACAGTTGTGGTAGCGCCAAATATTGATTGGCGACATCCCAAAGGCTGTTTCGTGGCGATTCTTGACGGGAAGATCAAATTTCCACACATGTACAGTAAAGGGAACTTCTACGACGAAGTTTCCGTCGTTTGCCGTAAGTCTAACCAAACCGTTATAGCGTCCAGGTTTTGTCCCCATGGGCGTTTTGATGGTAACCCAAATCGGCAGATTGTTAGAATTTTTGATTGAAAGTGGGGAGCCAAAGCCATCCGCTCCCTTTTCCAAAGGAATTAGGGCGTCAGGATAATATCCAGGAGCACAAGTTCTATCTGTTGGGTCGCTTACGTAGTGATAATACGCATAGCGGAGTTGAACTTCTTTTTTGGGAATTACCAACCCATCTTCTCCCTGAAGATCGTCTGTAAGGGAAGCTGTTAACCCATTTAATGTGCCAAAGCGAGGTCGAAGTACGATCTGAAAGGACTCATAATCATTTCCTGCTGAATGAATTACTATGGGACGCGCCTCTTGAATTTCACAGAAAGTAGGTTGCTGTGGAACGTGGTAGTCCGCGTCACACCAAGAAATGTCCACCCCTTCAGAACTTCTAACTCCGGGAATTGAATGAGTGAAATCTTGGATAAAATATTGATAGATACGACGAGTTAGGTAAATTGGACGCTTAAGATTGGCGATATAACGAACATTTAGCACTGGGTAATCCGCGTCGTCAGGCGCCTGAAGTTTCCTTAAATTTTCAGAATCCCAGCCTAGTCGTTCGCTTTTTCCGTCGGCGCTTGGCATTGTCCAAATGCCTTCGTCGTTATAAACCCATAACGTAGCGTCTTTATTTGTTTCGATTTCATCGTTGGCTAAGTCGGCAAATATCGTGTCTCCTCTTCCGATAAAACGCGACTCATTATTTTGGTCTATGGAAAGCGTAGTCCTAAAGGCGTGAACTTGTAAGTTACAACCTTGCCCAACTTCAACTTCCTCAGCGCGTATCCGAATGAAAAGTTCGTCTAACTTTTCATCTCCAAAAAATGTTTCCAGAGAAAAGTTTTCAGCGCCAACACCTGTAATTTCTCCGATTTGAGTCCAGACGTCGCCGTTCCGGCTCGCTTCAATATAAACCTTGCCACTATCATGATATCCGACTGAAATATAAATTGATCCGCCGTGAAACGGAATCGAAGGTAACGACGAAACGAGATAGTTTTGAGGGGTTTGTACAATTTGTTTGGGGGTTAAAGAGAAACGGTACACAAGTGTGGAATTCTTAGAAAAACAGAAACGATCTGAGTTAAAATTTGCCGTTGTCGAGAAAAGCGGACGGTCAAAATCTGTGTTGTCAAAAGCCCTTAACGCCGAAAACTCGTATTTAGACGGACTGATTTCTTCGCCTGTTCCGAGTTCTAACGATTCCGAGGTAGAGGTATTATCCGATTTTTGAGCGTCAACACGTTTATAAACTGGCAAAACGGCGGAAAGTCGGGGGTCCGCCACATAGAAAATGCGACTTGAATTCCACTGAGCGAAGCGAACAGACGCATTATTAACGTTCTCTACGCTATCGGGGGTAAAGAAAACAACCGAGTAGTCCTTGGTGGGAGCGTCGCCTTTATTGAGGGCGTTAATATCGAGATTGAAAAACTCTGTACCCGCACATAGGCATCCGGATCCTTCGCCTTCTGAGGCAGACGCTTTGAATCGAAGTCGATATGCTTTACGGGCTTGAAAGGGAATTTTTTCCGAAAGCCATGACGAGGATTTGTCGTTGCCAATAATTGTAAGACGACCGTTAGTGTCAATGACGTCGTTATTAGACGATTTCCAACCGTTTGGAACGGAGGGGGTTGGGAGCGACGACAGATTGATCGGTTCGGAAGCAAACAACACTACCGAACAAAGAAAAAAATTTATCGACAAAACTGTTAGTTGAAGAAAAAAATTATTGGTTTTCATATATTTATCTCTTTACAATTACGGGTGTTATGAAAAAATAGTCGCGCTCGTTCAAACTCTTTTTAAGTATAATCGTTTTTGGAAAAAAAGTAAACTTTCTCAAATTGTAAAATCCGTCGACGGCCTTGGCGAGCAACTTCATCAAATGTCACGATTTGTCTGCGAGGATTTTTTTCATCACAATTTTTTAAAAATAATTGTATGATCATCGTTTAGTAAGTATCTATAACTCTCCTATGAGTTGATGATTTCTTGAAATTTTATTTCAACTTAAGAAATTTATTGAGAAAACTTATTGACGCCCTTGCCAATTGAAAAAAAAAACTCGTCCTTGTATGATTATCTCATCGAGGGGGAGTGTTGGAGCTTTCCTCTGGAGTTCATGAGATAGTTTCAAGGGTGATATAATATGAAACGACGTGACTTTAATCTGATATGCGCTTCTGCAATGCTTTCAACTCTCGGTCGTTCCCTTTTGGTTTCTGAGGTTTTTGCTGACGAGCCAAGCGTCGAAAAGAAACTGAGAATTTTGCTTGTCGTCGGCGGTCATTCATATGATCGTAAAAATCTACACGCGATGCTTAACGACTTCCCTAACGCGACTTTTGACGAAATCGTAATTCCTGATAATCAAGATATGTTAAAACCAGAGCTAACGAAAGATTATGACGTTCTGGTTTTTCATGATCAGTCCTTCTTTGAACTTACTCAAGAGCAAAAGGACAACCTTGAAAAACTCTTTGGCGACGAGGGCATTCCTACCGTCATGTTGCATCATGCCTTCATTTCCCACCCAGAGTACCCATTCTTCCGTGATCTTTATGGGGCTCAGTATTTGACGAAGGATACTGAAATCTGTGGTCGTACTTATAAGGCTTCGTCGTACCTGCATCCGACGAACGTCAATATCTATATCGCGGCTCGCCAACACCCGATAACGGAAGGTGTTGGCGATTTTTCTATTGTTGACGAGGTTTTTAAGGACGTGTATTTCAATCCACATATCGACGTGCTCGCCAGAACGGATCATCCTGAAGGGGACCGTCCCGTTCTTTGGCTATGGCGATACAAGAAGTCTCCCATTTTGGGCTTGATACAGGGCGACGCCGGCGGCGCCTTCAATGATCCTAATTATCGGAAACTATTCTACCAAGGCGTTCGTTACATTGTTGCACATAAAGACGAATGATTCAGTTTGCGTCCATGACATAGAGTTTTCTAAGCGGGGGGGATTGTAATTGCGAATTCCCCCTTTTTTCTTCAATATTGTTTATTTTTTCACAAATAAGTTATATTTCTTTTTCCGTCTTTAACGAAGTGTTTGAAGGGGTTTAGTAAAATAATAGACATGGTAAGAAGAACCCTTGAATCCTTTCGACGAGGCTAAGGAATTCTTGCCGAGCGCGAATTTTACCTAATCTCACAATAAATGAAACGTCGGAGTTTTATTTCACGGGAAAACCCAAAGATTTTGTTCCGACTATCGACATATTAACGTCGTTCAAACGAAAATCTTAGAGAAACTAGAAGCGATAGCGCCGTAAAAAGATCATTCAAAAAAGTTTGAACGATTCCTTGAATACTGTTTAAAAGTCGTTTCCGGGGAATTCCGCGCTCTTGTTTTTAGATTTATCAAGTTCACTAGATTTAGGTCTAATGAGAATTCGTCGTGAGCCAATGAAATAACGAGTATTAGTGGTTGCGGCGATACGAATGACGCCCTCGCCCGAGAAATCACGAGGAATTCTCAGACGAGTCTCAAAAATCCCGTTCTTTGTTTTTGTTCGAACCGCGTCGACAACAAACGCGTTCGCTTTTTCATAGGTCTCGTTAAATGTCTGACGAGCTTCTTCAGACTCGACGAAAACCTTTGCACGAACCGGAGGTGTGAAATTAGGACGAAAATCTGCAGGAATAAGTTCTGCTTGGACAATTGCCTCTATCCCTTCGTTTATCGGTAGTTTTCCCGATACTGTTATTTCTTCGTTTGAATAGGTAATTTCGGGGGCGTTTACGGGGAAGCGAGTCGGAAATTTAACGCGAAGAAGAGGATCGCCAAAAAGATTGAACTCCGCGATATGATCTTTAACTTGTTCTTCTAGACGACTAGCAGTTGGATCGAAAAAAGTCGCAATTTGTTCGATTGTTTTCCTGAAGGAGGAGTTTTTACGTTTGAGCTCCTCGGCTTCGTCTAATGATTTTTGAAGTCGTTGGTTGATCCACTCAAGTTGTGAATCTGGCTTTTGTCGTTGGGGTTGGGGGGCATTTTTTGAGAGGGGGGCCGGAATATTGGCTTCCTCGTCTGAAGGAAAATTAAAATCCATTTCTTTTGATTCATCCTTGTCGAATTCTTTAATTGTCCGACGTTGAGCTTCGAGGTAAATTTGGCCCAAAAGACGGGGGGCGTCTTGCGTCGAATTATCAACAACGTCGTGGGAAAAAGCCACTTCGAGAAGGGCCGCTCCAAAAGAGCACATTCCATACGGGGCTGTCCTGCGACTTGCCCCTACAGTTGCAACGGGTCCTTCTTCTTGGAGTAACGCTTCCTCTGCAAGACATCGACACGACGCGTCATAGGCTCCTGCGTAACATGAGAAAAAAAGCATGATTGGCGCATGCCCTTTGCAATTGATTTTATGGCAATCGTCAATTTCTAGGACTCCGTAGTCACGTCCACTGGGAGCAAGATACCGATCCAAACCAACAACGCGACCATGACCAAGATATACCCAGAAAAGCGATCCTTCGTTGATCCTTTCTAGCGTCGTCTTTTCAAAATCGGCTGGATAAGGACAAAACGGGTTTTGGAGGGAAAATTGTGTGAGCGAGAGAACAAATTCCTGAGGAAGGTATTCAGCGAAAAGCTTTCGAGCAATTTTGTCAACAACCGACGTCACAAGCATGGAAATGCCTCCAAATGGATTCTTTCCCTCGATGACGTCTCCTGGATCGCTTCCAATTACTCTTAGATCGAGACCGTTGGGACCTGCGACAATGTTGATTTTTCGTGTCCAATTTCCAACAGGAGAATTTTGCTCGTAGTGGATGATATTGTCTATACAGACCTCGAGATCTTTTGGCGTTTCGACAGGTAGACGACCAATTGGAACGTCTGGTAGATCGTCTCCGTCAAGATCTGCATAGTACGAATCGCTTGCCAAAAGTTCTTCTGAACCGAAGATTTGAACGACAAGAGCGGATACTCGCGGAGCTGGGACAACGTCGCGCCAACCGTAACTAGCGGAGTCTGTCGGAGCCCCGTCGCCAACAAGTAGGATTGCCTCGACGTCATATTCCTTGGCTACGTCTCTAATTTTTTCTCGTATTTGACTCGGGGTTGCGATCGGTGCTGATGCGTATTCCTGTTCAATCGAACCGTTGTCTTTAGTGTTGGCAAGAGGGAGAAAAAGAATTTTATATCCCTGCTCCTGCCGGTATTCGATCCAACGTTGAATACCTTCGTGGAAAACAGGCGGTGAAATAACTAGAACTACTCGCTCTGTCCGGTCGCCAGCTTTACCCCATCCGTCTTTATCAAGTTCTAGTGGTTCGTTCCCTTCGGAAAAATATTCAAAAAAGCCGTTGTCATTTTCTGAGGCAAGATCGTAAAACGGATTGTGTTGACCTTCCTTTTCTGTGTCCTGCTCTTCGGCAAAAGAGTAACCGACGTTCAGAAAAGCAATGAACGTTGGCACAAAAGACAAGGAAAAAACGGTGTAAAAAAGGAATAACTTAAATGTCTTCAGCATGTTTGTCTATCTCGGTATCCTGGTCGCGTCGGAGCCGCCACATGTCTTAAAGTATAGTTAATTAATCGGTAAGAAGTTTCTGTCATCTCTTAAATCTTTGAACTACTAGCTTAAGATGTTCTAATTTTTCCGCAGACTTGCGTATTGGCTTGACAAACACAGTAGGAATTCTCTTTAACTCTGCGACCAATATGATAAACAAATGGCACGATTTGAAACCTGCGAATGTTTCTTAACGAAATCATCAACGCCACATTTCGCATATTGTTTTACGCCAGCAATACTGAGTGTATTTTATCATCTTTCCTGAGATGCTAACTTTTTTTCTTTTTTCCGTCAACCCTGAGCGTTAATATCTATTGTTGCTATAACGGACTGTACATAATAAGGTTACGATAATAAAAAAGATGATTATTCCAATATCTTAATTTGGTTTCTCTATTCAGTTCGACACACTGTACTCTAGACATAAAATCTGTTATACTCGAGGACGAGAGCGTGGATTTTTAGGCGTTGGGATGTCCGTGTGCCAAAGATTATCGCTTATTTCGACCGTTAATTTCACAGTCGGTTGTAATCATGCCAACAAGAAATGTATGTTATATTTTGGTTGTTGCTTTTCTTTCGCTTTTCATATCGTTTAAAACTTC